>Ga0111538_10000752_pt1 | contig 44604 bp, 34 predicted proteins | sample SoiMethybrSBSTD1_FD_79669 | JGI IMG/M metagenome (GOLD analysis project Ga0111538, IMG submission 79669) | Bulk soil microbial communities from a Populus tree surrounding site in Tennessee, USA - Soil MetaG P. TD hybrid SBSTD1 (version 2)... | ecosystem: Environmental > Terrestrial > Soil >...
CTGAGACTGCTGTTCGACAAAAACAACTATCTCTCCACGCTGCGAACGCCGCGGGACACGACGATTGTCCGACTGGGCGGCCAGCAGCGCATCAATCGTGCTGGCGTCGTGCTGGTTTCGTACCTTCATCACGACCTCGACACCCTGGCGGACACGATCATCGTTGGCACCCCATTTCGTGTTGCAACCAAACTCGACGCTGACTCCGTCGAAGTGCGATATCTGCAGACTTCGGATCGCATAAACCTGTCGGTTGGCGCAGGGCACTACGCCGCGGAACAACTCGAGAATCGCAGTTTCGGGGCGATTCAATTCCCGGCGACACAAGGAACCGTTCGCCATACCAACGCATACGCGTACCTCGACGCTCGCCTTCTTCGCTCACTCGTCGTCACGGGCGGACTCAGTCGAGACGATTTCGACAACGTTTTCTTCGAACGCGGTGTGTTCAACCCGAAACTTGGCCTGAACTGGTCGGTCGGCACGACGACGATTCGCGCAGCGGCGACGCGCTCGCTGAAACGAACACTCGTCTTGACGCAGACCATCGAACCGACGCACGTCGCCGGTTTCAATCAGTTTTTTGACGACAACTCCGGGGCCCAGGCGTGGCGTTACGGCGTCGGCGTCGACCGGCGGCTGGGACACGGTCTCTACACAGGGGCAGAAATTTCTCGGCGTGACGTTGATAGTCCGACGCTCGGCGGTGGAACCGGTACCGTCACAGTCACCGTCACGCCGGAAGTGGAATGGGCAGCGAACGTGTATCTGTACGCTGCCGCTACCGAGTGGCTTTCGGCCAGTACGGAATACCAGTTCATCCGACTCGACCTGAACCCGAACGGCAACAATGCTTCCCTGCTCGCCGACTCCACGACGCACAAAGTGGCTGTCGAAGGTCGGGCGTTTGCGCGCTGGGGCGGATTCGGACGGATACGTGGGTCGTTCGTGGATCAACAAGGGAATTTTCAGAGTCCCTTACAGGTTGTCGTGCCCGGCGCGGATCGATTCTTCACGGTCGATACCTCGCTCGGCTATCGCCTGCCAAATCGCATTGGCGTTGTCGCGATTGACGCACGCAATCTCTTCGACGAACCGTTTAGCTTTCAGGACGCCAGCCCCGAAGAACCGACCCTGGTGTCGTCACGCCAGGTTTCCCTGCGTTTGACAGTGACTTTCTAGCGAGGAGCTGATCATGGCAAGCCCGTTCATCACCGTGACCGTCAACAGAAAAGGCAAGATCGTGCAAGTTCGGCGTGGTCTTCGCGTTGCGAAGCGGAAGAAGACGACACCAGGCAAAAACACTGGAAAGAAGTTCGGATCGACTCTTGGCCTGCTGACGATCGAATTGCTCGAAGGCGCGCACGATGCCGATCGGCACACAAAGAAGAAGGGCAGCGGCGGCCACGGCAAAGGCAACGGGAAGGGACGCAACGGTGGAGGCGGAACGAACCCCTGTTGCTTCCGCGACCCGGGTACCGGGAATGTGTGGTGCTTCTGCTGATCGAGTGACGTAAAAGTCGAGGCCTGGCGCGAGACCGGCGAGGTCCTCATGAGAAGTCCAGACCGCGCTCACAGGCCCTCTGGCGATGACAGCCGCCGCCGGTTCCTCCGGCAGGCGGTCGTCGCGCTGGGCGGGTTACATTCAAGGGAACGAGCGGAGCCGCCGCCTTCCTTGCCGGCGCTGCGCTAATGATTCAGGGATTACACAAGAACAACGGCAGGCCGCTGACGCCGCCGGAAATGCGTGCAGCATTCCGTGCGCACGGCACGCCGCAGCAGCCGGCCGGTGCGACAGAGAAGATCAGCGTCATGCCGGACATCAGGAGAATTGCCAATGCCCTCGACCTCTGATCGACTCGACGTGGGCCGCCGGCGATTCCTGCGGCAGACAGGATTGACTCTCGGAGGCCTGTCTCTAATTGACTCTTCGGTGGCCCGTGTGACGGCGATGCTGCTGCGGGTGGATCCGACAACCGACCCCCAGTCCCCGGGCCAGCGCTATCTGGACCCCGCGCCCGTCGGCATCGACGCCAGATGGGCATGGGAGCACCAGAACGGTGGCGGCGAAGGCGTCGGGTTCGTCGACATCGAGCAGGGATGGTTCCTCGGCTTCGACGCGGCGAGCGACATGTACCAGCACGAGGATTTGCCAAGACGAACAGACAAGCTGCGTGTGTCGGCAGGCGTACCGCGTACGATCGATTCGGCCAGTTGTACGCAAAGTCGCCACCACGGGACCGCTGTCGTCGGCGTCGTCGCCGGCGCCGACAATGCGCTCGGTATCGTGGGAGCGGCGCCGAACGTAATGTCCGTCGAGGTCGCCTCGCACATCAACGGCAGCGTTCCAGGGAACGTCGCCAATGCCATCGACAAGGTGCTGCCGTTCATGACGCCGGGCGACGTGCTGCTGATCGAATGGCAGGAAGCCACCGGCAGTACGCCAAACGTTCCGGCGGAAGTGAAGGAAAGCACGTTCGCCGCCATCGGCCGCGCCATCACGCAAGGCATGATCGTGATCGAGCCGGCTGGCAACTTCAATGTCAACCTCGACACGATCAACGCACTCAACCCGTCGCATTCCGCGTTCAGAGACTCAGGCGCGATCATCGTCGGGGCCTGCAATCAGCCGGACGCCATGGGCAACGGGCGGTCGCGCTGGGTCGCCACGGCCGCCGACTTTCCGGATGCAAGCACTTACCCACCGTTTCTTCCGAACTGCAATCCGCCCGGACTGCCGCCGATTTTCCCCGGCTCCAACTTCGGGGCACGTGTGGACTGCTATGCGTGGGGCGCGGGTATCGTTTCGGCTGGTTTCGGCTGGACGGGGGGCACCACCGGAACGAACAGCTATACGAACCGATTCGGAGGAACGAGTGGAGCGGCGGCAATCGTCGCTGGCGCCGCCGTGCTGATTCAGGGTTTGCACAAGTTCGAGAAAATGCGACCCCTCACGCCCGCGGAGATGCGTAGCGCGTTGAAGGCGAATGGCACCGCCGCGCAGCTGACCGATCCGTCGCAGAACATCGGGGTCATGCCCGACATCCGTCGAGTCGCGGATGCCCTCGGTATGGGCGCAAGCAGCACCCCCAGCTCGCCCAGCAACTTGCGGATCATTCGTTAGACCGCAGGCGACGACGGCGGCATTTCCGCCGTGACGAGCGCGAACACCTCCGGCGCCTGTGCAACGCCCTTCAGTGCCAGCGGGGACTCGATGCGACGCATCTGCAGCTGCGACGACAGGTCCTGAACCAGCGGCGCGGCCGCGAGGACGGAGGTGCGGAGCTCGCGGTTCGCCTGCTGCAGGCGCGCCGCCACGTTCACCGTATCGCCCACCGCCTCGAACGCCCCGCGATCGGCGTCGGAGCAGATCGTCACCGGACCGACGTTCAACCCCATCCTGAGCGGCAGCCGCTCGCCCTCGACGTGACGCTCGTTGAACCGGCCCGCCGCGGCGAGCATGTCGAGGGCGGTATGGCACGCGGCAAGGCGGACCGGCGAATTGTCGGCACCGTCCGGTCCGAGCACCCACAGTGACACGAAGCCGTCGCCATGCGGCGCCAGCGCCAGGCCGTCTCGCGCAGCAGCGCACGCCGCCAGCACGCGGTTGTACTCCGTCATCAGCGCGGCGTAGGCGTCGTGCGACAGCCGCTGCCCCACCGCCGTCGAACCGGTGGCGTCTGTTACGAGACACACGGCCTGCACCTGTTCCTCATGGACGACTGGCCGCGCGAGCAGCCCGAGAATCAGGGCAGCCGGCAGTTGCACGGTCAGCGGGACCACTAGCGGGACGATCAGGTGGAAGACAGCGAACAGCACATACGCCGCCACACCGTACAGCGCCGCAAGCAGTAGAGCGCTCGTCGCTGCCTCGAGGCGCGCAGAGACGCTGCCGCGAACATACCTGAGCCGCGTGCGCTTCCAATACGTCAACCCGCCGAGCACCAACCCGAACGCAAGCAGAATCAGTCGTGTTGGACCGGCCGGGTGAAGCGCGGTCCCGGACAGAAGGTTGGCGAACGCGGTGGCGTGGAGTTCGACACCGCTGAAATCGACTCCGTCGCCACGCTGGTACACCGTGTGATACGTGTCGATCTGCTCGGCACGATCGAGCCGCGACCGGCCGACACCGACGAACACGGTCGCGTCCTTCAGCGGGCACGGCGTCGCCTCCCCTTCATGCACGACCTCGTAAGGCACCGTGCACACGCTCCCCGGCGGTCCGTAGAAGTTCAGATAGGCAGCCACGTCGCGGCGGTAGACCGCCGCCAGCCGACGCGCCAGCTGACGGTCACGCTCGGCGATCCGCTTGTTCATCGCCAGCCGGACCAGTGACCGCACCACGTCCGACGGGTGCTCCTGGAACTGTCGGCGCAGATAGCGCATGTAGGCGAGCAGCTCCGCCGCGCCGTTTGCGGGGGGCGGCGGGACCTGGAAGACGCCCATATCCAGAACGGTCATCGCCCGGCCGGCCACAATCTGCAGCGCGACGGCAGGCAACGTCGGCACTTCTTCGCGGCCTGCCGTCGAGATGAACGTCCAGAATCCGCTGACCAGCGTCGTGTCGGGAATCGGGACGGGCGCGAGCCCGGCGGCCGCGCCGGCAAGCGCCGGAATGGGATTCTGCCAACGCGAGATCTCCTGCGGCGATCCGGAGATCTGTTCGAGCAGCTGCACGAGCACGACGCGTTTCGAACGGGCGATGGCGTTCGCCAGTGCTTCGTCATCCGCCGCCGATCCGTCGCGGAAGAACTGGAGGTCGAAGACGATGGCCGCTGCCCCCTGCTCGACGAGGCGGTCGGTCAGGCGTGCGTGATACGAACGCGGCCACTCGCGCACCGTCGTCGGCAGATTGAGGCGTGCGGACGCGGACTCGTCGATGCTGACGACCACGACGCCCGGTGGTGGGGTCACGGTTCCTCTCAGCCGGAAGAGCGCACCGAGGCCGAGACTGTCCTCGAGGGACGAAATGAAGGGTACGAGCGAGAGAAGAACGCCGATGGCGCCGGTTGCCAGTCCAAGCACGGACGCCCTGCGGACACGCCCCATGGCAGTTCGCACAGCATACCGCGGCAACCCTCGACTCAGGCGCGAGGCACTTCGAGCTGCGTGCGGAGGTAGCGCTGCAATGGCTCGATTTCAAGGCGCATCACCTTGGCGGTCCACGACACGCATTTCTTCCGCTTCAGGACGCCCAACGCGCGGGTGACAGTTTCGCGGGAGCAGCCGGTCATCTCGGCGAGTTCCTGATGTGCCCGCTTGGGAATCAGGATGCCGCCCCCTTGCAGCGTTCCCTCCTGGCGCGCCATGCGACTGAGGCACCAGGCGACGCGCGCGATCGCCGAACCGGTGGCGACGCCGCGCATCTGGTCGTTCGTCTCGCGCAGCCGCGCCGCCACGTGCTTCACCAGCCGCTCTTCGAATCCCGCGTTCTTCCGCAGCTGCGTGAACGCTGGCGCCGGGATTCTGATGAAGCGGCACAGCTCGGAGGCGACGAGCGCCGCGGAGCGCGTCGAGCCGTCGAGCAGTGCCAGCTCACCAACGATCATGCGGGGCCGGATCGTCGCCAGCAGCATCTCGCTGTCGCCGTCGCCACTCAGCACCACGCGCGCCTCTCCGGCGGTCAGCACATAGCAGCAGTCGCCGGGCGCACCCTCCTCGAAGACACGGCCGTGCTTCTGCACTGTCACCGACGCAGCTGACGTCGCCAGCGCGTCGAGCTCGCCGTCCGAAAGCGTCGAGAAGAGAGCGACCGACTTCAGCCACTCTTTTTTCGCCGCGGTGGTCATTGGTGCGGACACAGAGGACGTTCCCCCATCTTGTCTGGCGGAAGCCGGAAATACGCAGCCATTACTCGCCGACGATCTGGATCACGACGTCGCGTGTGCGAGGTCGCGTATCGAGCTCCAGCAGCACCACCTGCTGCCATGTGCCGAGCATCAGCCGTGATCCGGCAAACGGAATCGACACCGAGGGTCCGACGAGCGCCGCTCGCACGTGACTCGACCCGTTGTCGTCGCCCCAGCGCAGATGGTGACGATAGTCACCGTCCCGGGGAGCCACCTGCTCGAGCGCACGGTCCACATCGGCAACGACGCCAGGTTCGAATTCGATCGTCGTCACGCCGGCGGTTGACCCGACGACGAATACCGTCGCCACGCCGGCGGCGAGGCCGGAGCTGGCCACTGCCTTCGCCACGGCGCGGGTCAGATCGTGGGCATCGCCCTGCCCTGTCGTCGATACCGCATGCGTGTGCGTCGCGACCATCGCGCTAGAGAAAGACGAGATACGTTCCCCAGACAGCTGCCGCGACACCGGCGGCCCGGCCAACCAGCACGCCGCCCGGGAAGACTTTTTCGAGAAGGACCAAAGCGCTGAGCGCGGCGATCCAGAACAGGTTCATGACACCGAGCACGAACAGCAGCACCATCAACAGCCAGCAGCAGCCGACGCAGAAGGTACCGTGCCGGAGTCCCATGCTCAATGCACCGATTGCGCCTTCACGCCAATGTTGAGTCAGAAAGGCCAAAGGGGACCGGCACTGCGTCAGGCACCGATCCTTGAACGGCAGCCACTGGTAGATGCCGGCAACGAGCAACACGACACCCGATATGACAGCGGATCGAATGCGCATGTCGTCGCCGAGCAGCGCCGCCCGATGCAACAATATCTGGCCCGATGCCGCCACGGCGCTGAACATCGTCCATGTAAATGCATATCCGGCGATGAACAGGGCGGCAGACTGCCGTGCGCTCGCATCGCCGCGGCGACGGTAGACGGCGAGAACCAGAAGAATGACCGGCGCGGCGGACGGCAGCATCATCGCCAGCATCATCACCGCCCACATGAGGAACAGCCCGAGCCAGTCGGATGCATCCCACATCCGCATGTTCGCCATCCCGGCCATGCCCATGGCGGCGTGCATCCGGGCCTCGGCGACTATGCCATTCATCGCTGCCGCCTCGCGCAACAGATAGATCCAGCCGAGGATGACGATGGCGATGAGCCCGGAGGCGATCCACCACCGATCTCGACGAATCAGGCGCTCGAGCGTCGAGGCGCCGTTACTGGCCATGCCACGATCGTACAAGTTACTGCTGCTGCGGAAGCGCCCAGGCGTAGAGCGCAGTGCCGCCCCCGAACAGGATGTACTGGCGTCCGTCGAGCTCATACGTGATTGGTGTATTCGCGACGCGGCCAATGCCGGCGTGCCAGAGCGTCGCGCCATCGCTGCTGCGAAGCGCCAGCGCGCTGTTGGCGGAGTCGCCAGTGAACGCCAGTCCGGTCGCGGTCGTCAACACGCCAGCTGCGCCTGCACCGCCGTGCAGATCGTGGCTCCAGCGGATCTTGCCTGTCTGATAGTCGATGGCGCGAAGCACTCCGCGGCCATAGACGGTGTAGTCTGCACCGGCCCAGCCAGTAGCGCCGTGCTCGGGCTTGAAAAAGTAGATGCCGTAGGCATCGTGAGCGCTGACGATGAGCAGACCGTTCGCCGGATCGAACGCCGGCGATCGGTAGTTCGTTCCGCCGGATTCATCCGGAGCAACCAGGCGTCCGTCACGCGCCGGATCTTTCCCCGGATCGGGAATCGGTCGTCCGTCCGCATCGACGCCCTTCGTCCAGTTGACCGTAGCGAATGGAACCGTCAGGAGGTTCTGTCCCGTCATGCGGTCGAGGACGAAGTAGTAGCCGCTGCGCGACGCCTGCAGCAGCAGCTTGCGCCTCACGCCACGGAAATCGGCGTCGACGAGCACCGGAACCTCTGCGGCGTCCCAGTCATGGGTGTCGTGCGGGACCGCCTGAAATCCCCACTTCATTTCGCCCGTATCCGGATTGAGGGCGACGATGCTGCCGGTCCACTTGTTGTCGCCGGGCCGGACCGGACCGTTCAGCACTGGGGTCGGATTGCCCGTGCCGACGTAGACAAGGTTCAATTCGGGATCGTAAGTGCCCGTCATCCACATCTGTCCGCCGGTCGCACCGCCGCTGATCGACCCCGGCGTTCCGGGCGGCGGCGTGCTGTAGAACGTCCACTGCAGCTTGCCGCTCTCCGGATCGAACGACTTCAGGATGCCGGGCAGATTGTCGAAGTCACCCGAAACACCGACGAGCAGGTGATTGCGAACGATGAGCGGGGCGTTGGTGGACCAGTAGCCGCGCTTGGAATCGGCGATCTCGACGTTCCACCGCACGCGACCGTTACGCGCATCGAGAGCGACGAGATGCGCGTCCGGCGTTGTCAGGTAGACGAGGTCGCCGCGCACTGCCACGCCGCGATGACCGATGTGAAACCCTTCGTTTGCCGGATACGAATAGCGCCAGATCTGACGTCCTGTGCGCGCGTCGACGGCCCAGAGGTTGTCCGGAGTCGTCACGTAGATGACGCCGTTGACGAGCACGGGCGTGGCCTTGATCGACTGCGTCTGGTTGGTCTGGAACGCCCATGCCAGCGTCAGCTGCGCGACGTTCGCCGGAGTGATCTGCGTCAGGCGGCTGTGGTGCTGGCCTGAGTAGTCGCCGTGGTACGTCGGCCAGCTGTCAGCCGTCGGTTTGAGCAGGAGCGCCGGATCGACACTCTGCGCCGCCGCGAGAAGCACGAAGGGCACGAAGAGATCGAAGAGCACGAAGAAGAGAACCTGCGTCTTCGTGACCTTCGACCCCTTCGTGTCCTTCGTGCTATCGAAGCGTCTGCAGGTACGCAAGAACATCGTGCATGTCCGCATCGGTGTACTTCCCCAGCTGCTCGACGTGCGCCTGCAGCGGATCGTCAACGGTAAATCGCACCTGCTGTGCCGGCCACGACCGGTACCATCCAGACGCATCGGTCAATGCGATCGTGAACTCGTCGCGGTACGCGAGCGTGCCGGTGACGACCTGTCCGGAAGCGACCGTGACCGTGACGTTTGCCGGAGTGCGTCTGGGATTCGGATACAGCATGCGCTGCAGCAGCGGTAAACCCTGGAGACGCATCGCCAGACCCGCAAGATCGCCTGTCGCCGAATGGCACTTCGCGCACGCCGTGTCGAAATAGCGTTTGCCCGCGTCCGCGTTCCCCGTCTGCAGATCGGTCACGTCCACGCGTCTGCGGCCGCCGACTGCGGCGTCGGCCTGCGTCTTCTGGTCATGGATGAAGGCCACGATGGCGGCAACGTCGGCGTCGGACAACGTGAACGGCGGCATCGCTCCCCGTCCCGAGCGCACGACGGGACTGATGCGGTCGCCGCGAACATCGGCGGCCACGAGCGGCGATCGCGTCAGGTCGGGCCCGCCTTCGCCACCAGCCGCGTCGCGTCCGTGACAGAAGCCACACTGCGCGGCAAAACGCGTTCGTCCGGCTTCCACCTGCTCCGCCGGATATTGCTGCGGCGTTGCCGTCTGCGGCGGGCGCTGCGACGCCGGACTTGCCTGTCCACGTCCCGGCGGCGCGGCCGCCGCCGCGCCCGCTCCCCGTCCACGCTGCGCCTCGACCACGCCCACCCAGGCAATCACTGCGCACACGATCAATGCAAGAGCGCAGGCGGGGTGAGCGCATTTACGGCCGAACATGCCGCACGAGTATTATCGGGGTCGCAATTCAGGTCAATCGAATCGCTCGAACGACTCGAACGATTCGAACGACTCGAACGATCCGAACGACTTGGAGGTTTCGTGCGGCGTATTGGAATGGGCCTGGTCGGCGCCGGCTTCGTCGGACCACATCACATCGACGCCGTCCGGCGGCTGGGGTTTGTCGATGTTGTCGCCGTCGCCGGCAGCAACGACGAATCAGGTCGTCAGAAGGCACAAACGCTTGGCGTGCCCAAGGGATACGGCAGCTACCAGGCGCTCATCGACGACCCCAACGTCCAGGTCGTGCATAACGCCACCCCGAATTATCTCCACTACGAGGTGACATCAGCGGCGCTCGCCAAAGGCAAGCACGTCGTCTCCGACAAGCCGCTCGCCATGACCGCCGCGCAGTCGAAACGTCTCGTCGACGAAGCGCGCCGGGCCGGCGTCGTTACCGCCGTCACCTTCAACTACCGCGGCAATCCGCTGGTGCAGCACGCACGGCAGACGATCGCGCGGGGCGACATCGGAACGCCGCGATTCCTGCACGGCTATTACATCCAGGACTGGCTGCTCAACGAGACCGACTATTCGTGGCGCCTCGATCCCGACAAAGGGGGCGCCTCCTCCGCCCTCGGCGACATTGGCTCACACTGGTGCGACCTCGCCCAGCACATGAGCGGGCTGAAGATCACCCACGTGCTCGGCGATATCACCACGACGCTGCCGCGGCGGAAGAAGCCGCGGGGCTCGCGAGAAGCATTCCAGGCGGCGTCCAACGACGACGCGGACGTGGTCGATATCACCGTCGAAGACCTCGCGTCCGTGCTCCTCCGCTTCGACAACGGCGCCAAAGGGGCGTTCTCGGTCGGGCAGGTCTGTCCGGGACACAAGAACGATCTCGTCCTCGAGATTTGCGGATCGAAGTCGTCGGTGAAATGGCGGCAGGAACATCAGAACGAGCTGTGGTTCGGCCATCGTGACCGGGCGAACGAGATTCTGCAGAAGGACCCGTCATTGATCGACGAAGGATCGCGACAGTACGCGCGGCTGCCGGGCGGCCACCAGGAAGCGTGGGCTGACGCCTTCTCCAATCTGATGCACGACATCTACGACAGCATCGCGGCTGGGAAGCCATATCGCGACCTTCCCCCGACCGTTGCCACATTCGAAGACGGCTACCGCGCCAACTGCATCGTCGAAGCGATCCTCGACAGTGCGAAGAGGGGTGGCGTCTGGACGGAGGTGACGCTGTGAGCGGCGCGTTCTCGCCGAAATTCATGCGGGTCGGGATCCTCACGGCAGCGCTGCAGGAACTGACGCCGCGCGACGTGCGTGACGCCGACCCCGATCGCGCGATCGAGGACTGGCTGCTGTTCGGGAAGGAACTCGGCGCCGACTACATCCAGCTCTCCGCCGCGCTGCACCCGTCACAGTCGGACGTACCGCCCGAGGCGATGCTCGATCCCGTGGCCAACACGCTGGACCTGCGGCAGCCGTTCGACCAGGCGCGTGCAAAGCGGGTACAGACGGCAGTGGCATCCACGGGAGTTCAGATCTCGGATCTGGCGTACTTCGACAATCTGCTCCATCACGACCCGACCACCAGGAAGAAGAAGCACAACTTCCTGCTGCGCGTGTTCGACGCCGCCTCGTCGCTTGGCGTTGACGCCGTGTGCGGATTCGTCGGCCGCAACCAACAGCACAGCATGGACGAGAACCTGATCGACTTCGAAGAGCACTTCGTCCCGCTGCTCAAGGAAGCGAAGTCGCGCGGGCTGACGTATCGGGTCGAGCAGTGCCCAATGCCTGGCTGGACGACGGGCGACAACTGGCACAACAACCTCGCCTACACCCCGGGCGTCTGGATCGCGTTGCATCGTATCTGCGAGCGATTCGGCGTCGGCGATCACTTCCGCATTCACTACGACCCGTCGCACGCGATTCTCATGGGACAGGACACGCGATCGATCTTCCAGTTCCTGAAGGATCAGGGGTACGGCTTCCTGATTGGCGGCTTTCACGTGAAAGGCCAGGTCATCGACTCGAAAGGTGTCGCCGCGTGGGGATACGGCGGACAGACGATCGAACGCGGCGACTGGGTCAGCGGGAAGCCGTCAGAGAAGCCCGCGGATCAAGTGAATGCGTGGAAGAAGCAGGTCGTCCTGTGTGAGCACGAACTGCCTGGAACCGCGCGTCATGATCCGCTCGCCTACCTGCAGAACCGGACCGTTGATTGGCTGGATCATCAGCTGGCGGCGCGCGAACTGCTGCCGCTCGACGTGGCGAAGACGTATCTCATCGTCGAGCACGAGTATCCGGCGGCGCGCATCCAGGATCGGGAGAAGTTGAAGCCCGTGCTTCAGGGATCGCTGGCATTCGTCCGCCGGATTGACGAAGCTGCGGCGTGCATGTATGCCCTGCAGCATGAGGTGCTCGCGGAGCAGGGCATTCCCATTCAGGGCGTGGGCAGAGAGGCGTTCAGGAGCTAATTGCACGGTCGAGCCGCGCTGCGACCCGGTCGAGACCGAGTGCCCGCGCCGAGTCTGCCGCGGTCGTGCCGTCCTTCATCTTCGCCGCCGGATCCGTGCCGTGAGCGAGCAGCAGCTCGATGACGTCGAGCGCGGCGTCCTCCTCGTCGGGGAGGAACCAGAGCGGCGTGCTGCCGTTGGGCGCAACCTCCCGCGCGCGCTGCGGCTCTACAGCGAGCACTTCACGCAGCCGATCGACTTTGCCCTGACTCGCCAACGACCAGACGTCACGGCTGTGCGGCGTCAGGAGATCGATCATGCCGCGATGGTCGTAGTGGTTGGCAAACCCGAGTGGTGTGGCGCCGTACCGCGTCTCGCGAATGTTGGCGTCGGCACCACGCTCGAGAAGGAGCTGCGCCACCGCGCGCGCGTCGCTGGCGGCTGCCGCATGCAGCGCCGTTCTCCCGGTTTCGTCTTGAGCACTGACGGAGGCACCCAAATCCAGCAGCAGGGCCACGACGTCGGTCCGATTGCGTTCAGCGGCGGCAATCAAGAGGTGTGACGAGCGTAAGTACTCCGGATGATCGCCGACGATCGCTGCCACCCGCTTCCGGTCGAGTCGGGCCAGCGCTGCGACAAGGGCCTCCTCGTCGTCTCCGGTAACGTCGTCGCGCGTTGCGCCGTGACGCAGGAGCAGCTCCGCAATGTCCTGCCTTCCTTCGAGCATCGCGTAGCGATACAGGCTGATTTGCGGCAGCGAGTGTGCGTGGGGCGGCGCCGCGTGCGGATTCGCTCCGCGTGCGAGCAGCCATTCGGCGAGCGCTCTGTCGTTTTTCTGGATCGCGATCCACAGGAGAAACCGCGCGCCGGTGCCGTAACCACCCATATCGAAGATCGGGAGCTCCGGATCCGCCCAGTCTTGCTGACGACCGGCTGCGACCACATATTCCCAGGTGAGCTTCAGCCACCAGAGGACGTCGCCGCGAAAGTGCGTGTTGTAGAGGACCTGGATGTCGTACGGCTCGGCACCGCGTTCGAGCAGCAGACGATACAGTTCTTCTCTGGCGGAATGCGGCGGCGCATCCTGCTCCCCTTCACCGGCCACACCGACGAGCGCTCCGTAGACCGAATGCCCGGCCATGTAATACGCGTTCGGATTGGCGCCGCGATCGAGCAGCAGGCGTGCGATCGCGACCGCGTTCTCACGTAACGAGGCAAGCGGCAGCCGCGCGTAGCACAGATACAGCAGCGGCTCCCAATTCCGCGCCCCTCCTTTCGCATCGGCACGCGCTGGCTGTTCATCGAGGAAACGTCTGACGAGCGCCAGGTTACCGCATGCCACGGCCGTGTAGATGCTCGCGGACGCAATATCCGGCTGCGCGTCGAGCAACCTCATTGCGGCGGTTTCCATCGAACGGTAGTCCCCGCGTCCGTGGACCATGTGATCCCAGCACGCGAAGCGAACGAAGCTCGACGCGGGATCGTTACCGGCTGGCGGGTCGTGTCGAACCGCCTCGTCCCCGATCGCGGACACGAGCGCCGTCCAGCTCTGATATCCCCGCTCGCGTGCGAGTGCGTGTTGAATGTCGCGAAGCGTCGGCTGGCCGGGCGCGCCTGGATAGGCAAGCCGAAGGCGCTTGGTGAATCCCGAGTGATTGCTGCGGACCTGTTTGAGCCAGAACTTGGCTTCTTTGCGGAGGCTGTGAAGATCGCTCACGCAAACCTTCCTTCCGTTGTGCCCGTTGTCCGCTTGTGTCGGGCCGGAAGAAGGTTGAAAGCTGTCGACCACGATGCTGGGTGGGATCCCTTGCCGCGGACCGGAGGCGCCCCAGCGCGCACTGCACCTACCTTAATCCAATCTCTTGGGCGATATCCAGGGCAATGAACGGCGCGACGCCCTCGACCGAATGCACGTCTCCAGTGTCCAAGGAAAGGAGATGCGTTCCGAGGCACATGCTTTGCCTCGCAGCTGCAAGAAAGTTTGCGGGGCTCGTTCTACGGTTGGAGGTGCTGCCATGCGCACTCGGATGGCCACTGCAGTCGCAATCGTCTGCCTCGTCGTGGGTACAGTCGCGGGGGTTCTTGCACAGAGCGCGGGAAGTTCAGGAGAGATAACGGGCGCGGTTCGCGACGGCTCCGGGGCCGTGTTGCCCGGGGTCATTGTCCAAGTGACGAGTCCGTCGCTTATCGAGAAGGCTCGATCGACCACGACCGATGCCAACGGCCGCTACCGCATTGTCGGTCTGCCGGTGGGCACCTATTCAATCACCTTCACACTCGCGGGCTTTTCCACGCAGAAACGCGACGGCATTGCGGTGACGAGTCGCGCTGCGCACACGGTGAATGCGACGATGATCGCCGGCCAGCTCGCGGAGAGCGTCATCGTGACTGGCGAAGCTCCGCGGGTCAGCAAGCAGAACGCGCGAGAGGGAACGGCCGCTGATGCCGCGCAGAATCGACCGGCTCCTGGCACACCGGGCGTCGCGGTGCAGGCGCCTGGCAGCGCCGCCGCGATCGGCGGCTATTACCCTGCCCGGATTACGCCGGACAACACCGAGTCGTACGACGCGGTCGCGGAGAACGGCATTCGCCGCGTTGAGACGAATCCGCTGTCGACGTTTTCCATCGACGTCGACACGGCTTCCTACGCCAACACGCGTCGATTCCTGACGCAGGGAACGCTGCCGCCGGCCGACGCGGTTCGCGTCGAAGAGTTCGTGAACTACTTTCACTTCGACTATCCGCAACCGCGCGGGCCGGAGCCCTTCTCGATCACGACCGAACTGGCGGAGTGTCCGTGGGCTCCCCGTCATCGTCTGGCGCTGATCGGGATACAGGGACGCGAACTGGACGACGACCGGCCGAAGCCGCGCAATCTCGTGTTCCTGCTCGACGTCTCGGGTTCCATGGCCACGCCTGACAAGCTGCCGCTCGTTCGCGACGCAATGCGCATGCTCGTCGACGTCCTGACCCCGCACGATCGCGTGGCCATCGTTACCTACGCGGGCTACAGCGGCCTGGCGTTGCCGTCGACTGCCGGCGATCGGAAGGACACGATTCATCGCGCCATCAGCCAGCTGAACGCGGGCGGATCGACGAACGGCGGTGCAGGCATCGTCCTCGCGTATGAGATTGCGCGGCAGCACTTCATCCGCAATGGCGTCAACCGTGTGATTCTGGCGACGGACGGCGACTTCAACGTCGGCGTGACCAGCCAGAACGAGCTGGTCCGGTTGATCGAAGAGCAGCGGCAAGGCGGGGTGTTCCTGTCCGTCCTCGGCGTCGGCACCGGCAACCTCAAGGACTCGACGATGGAGAAGCTGGCGGACAAGGGGAACGGTAACTATGCCTACCTCGACACGCTGCAGGAAGCGAGGCGCGTGCTCGTCCGGCAGGCGAGCGCCACGCTCGACACGATCGCCAAGGACGTCAAGATCCAGGTCGAGTTCAACCCGGCCGCTGTCAGCGCCTACCGGTTGATCGGATACGACAACCGTATGCTGCGCAGCCGCGACTTCAACGACGATCGCAAGGATGCCGGCGAGATCGGCGCCGGACACTCGGTGACGGCGCTCTACGAGATCGTTCCGACAGGTGTAGACGACGATCATCCAGGCGTGGACCCGCTGCGATACCAGCAGGCACCGCGCCTGGTTCCGACCCGGACGGCCGCCGACGGTGCAGAGCTCGCAACGGTGAAAGTGCGCTACAAGGCGCCGGCAGAGGACCAGAGCCGCCTCATTACACGGATCGTCGCGAATCGGGTGCTGCCGATGTCGGCGAATATCGGTTTCGCGTCGGCGGTCGCAGAATTCGCAATGCTGCTGCGAAATTCCGACTATCGCGGGAGTGCCAATTTCACGGCGGTGCTTGCCCGCGCCCGCACGTACCGTGGCCGTGATGACGACGGGTATCGCGCGGAGTTCGTGCGGCTCGTCGACCTGGCATCGGGTGTGTATCAGCTCAGAGGTGCCGCCGGCGAGTTGTCGAGGAAGTAGGCGTTCCTATTAATCGTGCTGGAGGCCGACCTGAAGGTCGGCCTCTACCAATCGTGCATCGTGCCGTCGAGCAATCTGGCAACGGGCAAATAGGCTGGCTGGTAGGGAAACGTTGATGCCAGCGCCTCATCGATGTCTACGCCAAGGCCAGGGTCGTCGCCGGGGTGCATCACGCCGTCGGCAAACCTGTAGCCGTGCGCAAACACGCGGTCAGTCTCGGCGGCGTGTGGCATGTATTCCTGGATCCCGAAGTTGTGCACGCTCACGTCGAAGTGCAGTGCTGCCGCCATGCACACCGGACTCAGATCCGTGGCGCCATGGCAGCCGGTGCGGACCTGGTACAGCTCGGCCAGGCTTGCAATCTTCCGCAGGTGGCTGATGCCGCCAGCGTGCACGACGGTGGTCCGGATGTAGTCAATCAACTGCTCCTGAATCAGCTGCCGGCAGTCGTAAATCGCGTTGAACACTTCACCGACGGCAAGCGGCGTCGTCGTGTGCTGCCGGATCAATCGAAAACTGTCGGGATTGTCGGCTGGAGTTGGATCCTCGAGCCAGAACAATCGGTGCGGCTCGAGATCGCGGCCGAGCCTCGCGGCCTCGATCGGCCGCAGCCGGTGATGCACGTCGTGCAGTAGGTGCACGTCTGACCCAAGCTCGCGCCGCAGCCGCTCGAACAGCGGTGCCACGCAGGATAAATATCGCTCGCTGCTCCAGACGGTTTCCGCGATCGGTCCACGCTGCGCAGGTTCGTAGGCCACGCCGGAGGCAACGCCGTAGACCTTCTGCATGCCCGGCACGCCGCACTGCGCGCGCACCGCCTTGTAGCCGCGCGACACGAATTCCGCGGCAGCGTCGACCGCGGCGTCGAGCGTCTCGCCGTTTGCATGACCGTACACGAGCACCGACTCGCGGGAAGCGCCGCCGAGGAGCTGGTAGAGCGGCGCGTTGAGCAGCTTGCCTTTGATGTCCCACAGCGCCGTGTCCACAGCAGCAATTGCCGCCATCGTCACCGGACCGCGCCGCCAGTACGCGCCCTTGTAGAGGAACTGCCAGATGTCCTCGATGCGGCGGGCGTCGCGCCCTTCGAGCAGCGGCAGCACGTGGTCGCGGAGGTAGCTCGCGACCGCCAGCTCGCGTCCATTCAGCGTCGCGTCGCCGAGTCCGTAGACGCCGTCCTCGGTCTCGAGCTTCAGCGTGACGAAGTTGCGCCCCGGACTGCAGACAATGACCTTGCCGCCAGTGATCTTCACGCCGCTACCTCTGGACCCGGCCGGACGCGTCGCCGCGCACCAGCCGATCCACTTCGTCGACGCTGACGCGGTTGAAGTCGCCGGGAACCGTGTGCTTCAACGCTCCGGCAGCAACGGCAAACCGCAGCGACTCCTCGTATCCGCGGCCGGTGACGAGTCCGTAGATCAGGCCCGCCGCGAACGCGTCGCCGCCGCCGATTCGATCAACCACCCGGATGTCGTACCGCTGACTCCTGAACAGTTCGGATTGGCCCGCATCCCACAGCACTGCACTCCAGGCGTTGTCGCTCGCGGAGACGCTCTCTCGCAGGGTCACGGCGACCAGTTTCGGGCCGAACTCGTTGGAGACGCGCTGCGCGACCTCGCCATATGCCGCGACATTCAACCGTCCTGTCTTTACGTCCACCCCCGGCACGCCCAACCCGAGCACGGCCTGAATATCCTCTTCATTCGCCATCAGCACGTCCACGTCAGGCATCAGCGGCCGCATCGTCTTTTGTGCTTCTGCCTCGGACCAGAGCGTGCGGCGGTAGTTGAGGTCGACGCTCACCGTCGCGCCAGCCGCACGGGCGGCTTTCACCGCCGCGGTCACGCACGCAGCCACGTTCGAGCCCAGCGCGGGGGTGATCCCGGTGACGTGAAACCACTTCGGGCCGTCGAGTATCCGTGACCACGCGACATCCCCGGGCTCGATCTCGCTGAGGGACGAATGCGCGCGATCGTAAATCACGGTCGACGGACGTTGACTCGCACCGGACTCCGCGAAGTAGATGCCGAGCCGCTCCCCGCCGCGAAGGACGAAATCAGTGCGGACGCCTTCGGCACGCAACGCACGGATGGCGGCCTCACCGATGCCGTGTTGGGGCACACGGGTCACGAAAACGCTCTCGAGGCCCCATTGCGCCAGGCTGACAGCGACGTTCGCCTCCGCTCCGCCGAAGGTTGCCGAGAAGACTGGAGACTGCAGGAACCGCTCGAAGCCGGGCGGGCTGAGCCGCAGCATGATCTCGCCGAAGGTGACGACTCTCATCGCGATGACGATTGACGTTCCTGGATCGGCTCTAGCCGGACACCTCGTGAACACTCGCGACCAGTCGCGTCGCGTTACGGGTAATCGCGGCGAGGTCTCCGGATCGCACGGCCGCCGCATCGACCAGCGCGCTGCCGATGCCGACTGCAACCGCGCCCGCACGCAGCCAACCGGCCGCGTTGTCGATTGACACTCCTCCGGTGGGCATCAGCTTGAGCTGGGGCAGCGGCGCGAGGATGTCTCTGAAATATGTCGGACTGAGACCTGTGGCAGGAAACACTTTGACGATGTCGGCACCAGCGTCCCAGGCGTTGAGAATCTCGGTCGGCGTGAAGCAGCCGGGGAAGGCGGGCAGGCCGAGACGGTGGCATTCGGCCATCACCGCCGGCCGGAATACCGGGCTGACGACAAACTTCGCGCCCGCATCGATGGCGCGCGCCGCCGTTCCCGTGTCGACTACCGTTCCGGCACCGATCAGCACATCCGTGGAGTGTGCCTTCGCCAGCTCCGCAATGAGCTCGATCGCCTTCGGCACGGTCATCGTCACTTCGATGACGCGCACGCCGCCGGCGACGAGAGCATCGACGACGGCGCCGGCGTTTGCCGGGTCGTCGAGACGGAGCACGGCAACGATACGCTCGTGCACGATGCGCGCAACGATGTCAGCTCGATGCATGAGGAACGTTCGATGGTAATGCAGAATGCATGATGCGGAATTCAGAATTTCGCCAGCATTCTGCCTCCTGAATTCCACAGTTATCTGACATACGATCCCTGACTCGATGGATGGCGTGACGATTGGCGTGCGGACGGCGACGCGTGTCGGCGGGTATCGATGGTGGATCTGCGCCCTGCTCTTCTTCGCGTCGGTCATCAACTACATCGACCGCCAGGTCGTGGGCATCCTCAAGCCGACGCTGCAGCAGCAGTTCGGCTGGAGCGAGGTGGACTACGGCAACATCGTCATGTCGTTCCAGATCGCCTATGCCATCGGCCTCGTCGCCGCCGGACGGGTCATCGATCGGATCGGCACCCGCCGCGGGCTCGCCATTGCGGTGTTGATCTGGAGTCTCGCGGCGATGGGACACGCCGCCGTACTCGTCTACGGTCCGGCGGTAGCGACGCTCTTCGCCGCGACCGGATTCGCCGTCAGCGCGTCGGTGGCTGGATTTATGGCGGCGCGGTTCGCGCTCGGCCTCGGCGAAGCGGCAAACTTCCCCGCCGGCATCAAGGCCATCGCTGAGTGGTTTCCACGGCGCGAACGCGCGTTTGCCGCGGGACTGTTCAACGCGGGGACGAACATCGGCGCCCTGACCGCGCCGTTGGCAGTGCCATGGCTGACACTCAGCTTCGGCTGGCCCTGGGCGTTTCTCGCGACCGGCGGACTGGGCTTTCTCTGGCTGCTGTTCTGGTGGCGGTCCTATCACCGTCCTTCGGACCATCCCAGCATCCACCCGACTGAACTTGCGCTGATCCAGAGCGACGCGGAAACGGCCGTCGTGCGCGTGCCGTGGCAGTCGCTGATCGCGCATCGGCAGACGCTGGCGTTCGCGGCGGGCAAACTCATCACCGATCCGGTCTGGTGGATCTACCTGTTCTGGATCCCTGATTTCCTCAACAGGAATTACGGCCTGGACCTCTCGTCCCTCGGTCCGCCACTCGTAACAATCTTTCTCGCTGCCGACGCTGGCAGCATCGCCGGCGGCTGGCTGTCCTCATCGCTGATCCGGCACGGCTGGAGCGTGAACGCGGCACGCAAGACGACGATGCTGCTGTGCGCGCTGGCCGTGACGCCGATCATCTTCGCCGCGCGCACGACGGATTTGTGGACGGCGGTGGCGCTCATTTCCCTCGCCGCCGCGGCGCATCAAGGGTGGTCCTCGAACCTCTACACGCTGACGTCGGACATGTTTCCGCGACCGGTAGTGGGATCCGTCGTCGGCCTCGGCGGCATGGCAGGCGCGGCGGCTGGAATCTTCGTCAGCGGCGTTGTTGCCCGGATCCTCGAATTCACCGGCAGCTACGTGTCAATCTTTGCGATTGCATCGGTGGCATATCTCGCGGCACTAGCGGTGATTCATATGCTCGCGCCTCGCCTCGAGGCGGCACGCCTATGAACACCTCGGAGGCACAACCGATCTGGTCGACCGGCGGCGGCCATGCTCTCGACTGTCGCTACGTGTGGGCTCGTCCGAGCGTTCTACCCACCGCCTGATGAACGAGCGGTTCGAACGATTCGAACGATTATTGGTTAACCCCGCTCGCCAGGAATCCGCCGTCGACGGCAATCAGCTGCCCGGTCACGAAGCTTGCAGCGTCCGAGGCGAGAAACACGGCAGCTCCGACGAGCTCATCGAGCTGGCCGAAGCGACGCATTGGCGTTCGCAGAATGAGTTCCTGCCCGCGTTCAGATTCAACGAGATGACGGTTCAGATCGGTGATGAAGACACCCGGCGCGATGGCATTGACGGTCACGCCGTGCGGTGCCCACTCGACGGCCAGGGCACGCGTCAGCCCGGCCACACCTGACTTGCTTGCGCCGTAGGCCGCGACCTCTCTGAATCCGAGAAAGGACGACAGCGACGCGACGGTTATGACCCGCCCGCCCTTGCGAGCCACCATGTCCGCACCGAACACCTGACAGGCATGGAGCGTCCCGGTGAGGTTCGTGTCGATGATGCGTCGCCACTCTGTGTCGTCCATTTCGAGCGTGCTCACGCGCAGCGTGACGCCGGCGGCGGCCACGAGGATGTCCACACGCCCGAACTCGCGAACGCAGGCGCCGCGCACCCGTTCGAGCGACGCGCGATCGGTGACGTCGGCGGTCAGCCGAAGCGTGCGCCGGCCGCGGCTCTCGATGCCTGTCGCCACCTCGTGAACGGCGCTTTCGCGGCGGCCGACGACCACGACGTCCGCCCCCGCGTCGGCGAGACCAAGCGCCACGGTCCGCCCTATACCGCTGGTGCCGCCCGCGACAACCGCGACCTTGCCCGAGAGGTCGAACAAAGCGTTCGCCATACGCGTGCGATCATATGTGGACTCCCGCAATGCGTCTGTTTTTTGGCGGATTCGTCATCGACTTCGACGAACGGCGGCTGCTGAGGGGCGGAGAGGAAGTCCGTCTGACACCGAAGGGGTTCGACCTGCTGAAGCTGCTGATCGAGAACCGGCCGAAGGCATTGGCCAAGCAGGAGATCTTCGACCACCTGTGGCCCGGGACCTTCGTCACCGAAAACAATCTGGCCACGCTCGTCGCCGACCTGCGATCGGCGCTCGGCGACCAGGCGCACGAGCCGCGCTTGATCCGTACGGTCTACGCCTATCCCCAAGCCGATGAACCAGCGAAACAGGATGCTGTAGTCGATCTCCTCCATCAGCAACCGCTCGCTGCGAATCGTGTAGAGCGACTGCAGCAACAGCGCCCGCAGCAGCTGCTCCGGCGGAATGGACGGCCGGCCCATGTCCGAGTACATCCGGTCGAAACGCGGCGACAGCGTGGCCAGGACCTCGTCGGTCATCCGCCGAATCACGCGCAGCGGGTGATCGGGGCGGACGCGGTGCTCCGGCACGACATAACTGAACATCTGGCTGGTCTGGTCGTCAGGTCCGCGCATCGGGCTGCTCCCTTCGCAAGAAGTGGGAGCATGGTAGTACGCGAAGATCACGATGTCGATCCCGCGCGAGTCACTTTTTCAGCACCCTGCTAGAGCGGCATCTTGGAGCGCCCGAACGTGCGTCTCGGTTCCCGTCTTATCAAGTTCAAAAACCCATTCGACATAAGGGCTTGCCAACCAGCCGGTAGCTTTGTCCGTCCAATGGCATTGACTTGAGTGTGGACGGGCGGGTAGTAGCGCGCTTCAGGACATTCCACGCTCATTGACGTCGCAGGAGACCGAATGAAAACGCGCAGATTCCTCGTGGCCGTTGGTCTATGCATGTCCATGGCGTTGACAGCGCAAACCCAGAACCTCGGTCCAATCGGTGCGGGTCTCGTAGCGCCTGTGCTCGTGCAAGGTGAGGCCCCTACGCGAACACCACTCAGTGTCCGAATGAAGGAGTTGCACATCGCAGCGGTCAGCGTCGCGGTCATCCGCAACGGAAAGCTTGATTGGGCCGGTGGGTTCGGCACCAGGGACGAAAAGGGCTCTCCGACCACAGTCGATACGCTCTTTCAGGCCGGTTCGGTGAGCAAGCCACTCACCGCCGTGGCAGTACTGGAACTTGCGCAGCAGCGAAAACTAGATCTCGACGCGGACGTCAATCAATATCTGAAAAGCTGGAGAGTCCCGCCGTCGCCGTTCACCGAACGCAGTCCGGTCACACTTCGTGAACTCCTGAGTCACTCTGCGGGCATCAACGTCAGTGGCTTTGGTGGCTACGCCGTTGGAGAACCTGTTCCTACGTTGATTCAGGTATTAAACGGCGAGCCGCCGGCCAGGACCGAACCGATCAGGGTTACTGTCGCCCCTGGAACGGTCTGGCGCTACTCCGGCGGTGGCTATGTGATCGTCCAGCAGGCACTACTCGATACGACGGGTACGCCATTTCCACAGTTGATGCGTCAGCGCGTGCTCGCGCCCTTCGGCATGAATCAAAGCAGCTTCGAACAGCCTCTCGCGCCGGAGCGTCTGGCTCGGGCCGCGATCCCGTACGCGTTCGACGGCACGCCGCAAAGAGAGGGACCACATATCTACCCGGAAATGGCTCCCGCCGGCCTATGGACGACAGCATCGGACCTGGCGCGTTTTGCAATCGGAGTGCAGCGGGCGTTGGCGGGCCTTTCCGAAGATGTGCTGTCGCAGGCGATGGCGCGGTCGATGTTGCGCGACATCCCGCCAGGCGTGCAGAAGGCTGGCCGCCAACCGGGACTTGGGTTTTTTGTCGGAGGCAAGACCGGTCGGAAGTACTTCGAGCACCCCGGCGGGAACGAAGGCTACTCGGCTTATTTCATGGCGTATGAGAACGGGGATGGCGTTGCCGTCATGATCAATACCAGCAGCAACGAATCCTCCCGGCTGACCGACGACATCTTCCGAACTGTCGCGTATGCGTACGACTGGCCAGACTTCGGCCCCGTTCACCGCGCGCTCACCACGATTCCGCCCGCAACCTTTGATCGATATGTTGGGGCTTATCGGTCCGACTCCGGAGCGCTGCTCACGTTCTGGCGCGAAGGCGAACATCTGCACGCTCGAATCTGGGGTGAGCCGTCGTTAGAAATGTTTCCAACGTCCGACCGTGAATATTTCTCGCGAACGTCGGACAGGACATGGGCATTCAGTGAAGCCGGGAGAGCAGTCACTGGTGTCGCACTCTCCGAGCAGAGCAATGAGCGGCGATTCACGAGGCTCGATGATCGCGAAGGCCGTATCGCGGTGGAGAGTTCCATTGACCTGGAAAAGAGAGTCCGCAACCAGACGCCGGCGCCTGGCGGCGAGCAGGCGTTGCTCGGATTTATGGCTGCCGTGATGAACGGCGACCCCGATTACGCTCAGTTGGTCCCGGACTACGCAGACTACGTGCGTCGGGAACTTCCCGTGCTGCAGAAGATTCTTCGAGAGTTTGGGGCAGTCAAATCGGCATCCTTCAAACGCGTTCTGCCTAACGGCGAGGACGTGTATTCCATCATGTTCGAGACGGGTCCTCGCGATCTGGAGGTGTTGCTTGCACCGGACGGGCGTATTCACCAAACGATGTTTAATCGGTGACCCTTAGAACGCGCGTCGCACGCTCTGCAATCGCGCAAATCCCGAACGATTCATGCGCGCGGGATTGCGATTCCGCACGCTCAGCTAATCGCGAATTTTTGAATCAGCAAGTGGGAGTGCGATTTCTCTGCACTAATCGGAGAATCGCAAAACGCGCTAGCCAAGCCCTACGCAAACGCGCGTCACTATCGTGCAATCGGCAAATTCCGGCGCAATTTCGCGCACGAGGGAGTGCGATTTCGCATGCGCTAGCTCCTATCCCCCCTGGCAGCAGCGTGTACGGCAGGTTGGGCGTCGCCGAACCATCGTTCGCGCGCAACGCGAGCACCGCAAACGCTGCAGCGTCGCCGGCCGCAATACCCTGGGCGATGCAGTTCGGCTGGCCGGCGGGACACGACAGCCCGGCGATGCGGCCGTTGTAAATGACCGCCAGCGCCGCCCCCTGGGCGGGGACCGTCTGCAGGAGCACCTGATAGGAAGCGGCCGCCACGGCCGCCGCCGGCAGGGCGTGGCTGTTCCCGGCGGGCACGCCCGTCAGGGTTTCGTATCGCCGATCGATCGAGTTCAGTGCGTCGTGGACCGCGACCTGGACCATCGCCATGATGCGGTTCTTGAACGGCGGCGCAGCGACGACGAATGTGTCGGCGATTTCGTTCCATTCGGTGACGACATCCGCACGCGCGGGCGTCGCAGCAACAACGACGCTGGCGGCCAGCGCCAGCATCCCGAACACTTTGCGATTCATCACATCCCTCCATGGCTACCGCGGCTGTCGCCGCGGTGAGGGATGATGGCGAGCCGCCCGTCGCGGAGTCTTGAGAAACTCCTCGGAAACTCATGAAGTTGTTATGAGATTCGGCGGGTAGACGGTCGCTATTTCTCGCTTCGCAAGAATTCCTCGATCCAGTTCCGAGCGTAGATCTGCGACGGTTGCGATCCAGCAGTCTCCATAGCCGGCCCCCAACGTCAACAGCCGCCGTCCGTCACGCGAAATGACGTGAGGCCGTGAATCCGGCGGCTGTGCCGGAGGAGTGTCGGGCACGCGCGGCTATCATATGGGCTCTACGTCGCCTCCTGAAACGTGGGTGTAGAACCAGGCACTCGACTCGGGCCGTACGAAATCACTGGCCTCCTTGGCGCGGGCGGGATGGGGACTGTCTATCGCGCACGCGATAACCGCCTGCGCCGCGACGTGGCGCTCAAGGTTCTCCCCGAAGAACTTCGACTCTCTCCCACGCGTCTCGCCCGCTTCGAGCAGGAGGCGCGGTTGGTGGCCGCCCTCAATCACCCCAACATCGCGGCAATCTACGGCATCGAAGATGGAGCCGCGGGCATCCAGGCGCTGGTCCTTGAACTCGTTGAAGGCAAGACGCTCGCGACGCAAATCGCGGAAGGCCGTCTGAGCGTTGCCGAAGCGCTGTCCATCGCCCGCCAGATCGCACAGGCGCTCGACGCCGCCCACGAGAAAGGTATCGTCCACCGCGATCTGAAGCCGGCCAACATCGTCATCACGCCGACCGGACTAGTGAAGGTACTCGACTTCGGCGTCGCGAAGATGACCGATCCAGCCGAGCCAACAGCTGCCGACACCATGACTGCTGGATTCACTCGCGAAGGCGTGATCGTCGGCACGCCGGCGTACATGAGCCCCGAACAAACGCGCGGGCTGACGGTCGACAAGCGAACGGACATCTGGGCATTCGCCTGTGTGCTTTACGAGATGCTCACGCACAAGCGGACATTCACCGGTGAGACCTCGACTCAGACAATGGCCGCGATCCAGACGACGGATCCCGACTGGAGCCGACTGCCGTCGCAGGTTCCAACAGCAGTCACCTCCCTGCTGAAGCGTTGCTTCGAACGCGAGCCGATGAAGCGGCTTGGCGATGTCGCCGCCGTGCGATTCGCGCTGGAGGACGTCGTTCGTCATCCGGAAGGACAAGTCACCACGGGCAAGAAGTGGTTCACGCGGCTAGCGGTCGACGCGGGATGGGTAATGGCGGGAGTCCTTATCAGTGCCGCCGCATTCGCTGTCTGGGCGACGCGGGATGCGCCACCACCGATAACGACAGCCGTTCAGCCGCGACGTCTGACTGATTTTATTGGCCTCGAAGAATCTCCAGCCATCTCTCCTGACCGCAAGTACGTTGCGTTCGTCCGCATCATCGATGGGTTACGACAGATCTGGCTTCGCGAGCTGACGGGCAACGGTGCAACGCGACCGGTCACCACCGACGCACGAGATCACCTGGTCCCGCGATGGACTGAGGATTCGAAGAACCTGATCTACTTCACGCCATCCAACACGGCAGGTAAGGAAGGAACGCTGTGGGAAATCTCCGCGCTGGGCGGCGACCCGCGTCCTGTGACGGCCGCGATCGGAGGCGGCGATATCAGCCGCGACAGCCAACGCATTGCCATTTTTCAGTTGCGGGGCTCGGGAGTCGGAGGGACTGATCCGCGCCGCATTGAGTTGGCAATCGTCTCGCGCAACGGCACACCCATCAGCTCTCAATCGATTCCAGACGGCGGACAGTTGGGCGGGGTTCGCTGGTCGCTGGATGGTCGCTGGCTCGCGTTTCAGCGATCGAGCGAGGCGTTTGCGGAACGGCTGTTCGTGCTCGAACTTGCCACGGGCATGTTGAAGGAAGTGGCCAGCGCGGCGAACATCCAGGGATTCGCCTGGCTCCCCGACGGATCCGGCCTCGTCTACGCCTCGTCAGAGGGCAGCACGGTGCTGTATCCGCCCATTTACGCATTGCGAGCGGTCGGCCGCGATGGAGCACACGCGCGTCAGCTCAGATTCGGTGACGAGTCCTATACCCAGCCGGACGTCTCACCGTCGGGTGATCTCGTCGTCATTCGCACGCATATGCAATCCGACATCTGGAAAATCCCCGTCGGCGGAACCCCGGCCAAGAACGTGGAGAATTCGAAACCCGTCACACGGCAAACCGGTCTCGCACAAGCGCCTTCGGTGAGCCCGGACGACACGCAGATAGCGTACCTGTCCGACAGCGGCGGCCATGGCAACGTCTGGATTGTCGGAACCGATGGGTCCGGTTCACGACAGGTGACATTTCAGGCAGACCCGGCCGTTTCGATTGGCGTTCCGGTGTGGGCACCTGTCGGGAACCTCATCGCGTACATCGTCACGAGCAACGGAAAGACCGGCATATCTCTCGTCGATGCCGCGAGCCGCGAAACCCGCCCCATTGTCGACGATGGCATCGGCCCCAACTGGTCCGACGACGGACAATGGCTGTACTACTCGGTCCGTCGGGACGGCAAACAGTGCATCGAACGGATCCAGGTCCCGCAGGGTCCGTCGCAGCCTGTTCGATGCGATGGCGGACTCGCCGCAGCCATCGGCAAGGGCGGTTCGACTTTGTTCTTCGTGAAGTATGTGGAAGGCGTGAACGGCGTTGCGGGCACCGAAGTCCTCAAAGCAACACCACCTGAAGGGCCGGCGGTTGTTCTCGAGGCCATTTCGAGCACGCGCGTTCCCGTCAGTGTGCGCCAACTCGTCGGAACGTTGTCGAGTACCAATGCGATGCTCGCTTTTCCGCTGATCGATGGGCAAACGGCAAACGTTTGGGCACTGCCGGCATCCGGCGGACCAATGCGTCGACTAACCGACTACGGCAACCGATCCGTGTTGATTGCCAGACGCGTTGCGTGGTCATCGGACGATCGGTTCATCTACGCGGCCGTGGCAGACGTCAATTCCGATGTCGTGGCGCTCGACCATCTCTTGCCTCCGCCGTCCACGGCGCGGTGATTCGTTCTCCACGTTGTGGATGGTCTGTTGCGTCGCACTGGGCGCCCCGCACAGACGATTTCGTCTTTCTTCGGGTTCTGGCTCTCCCACGTCCCGGAGGAGAGGGACGGCGTGATGAAGGTTGCGTCGGCGCCACCTGTTGAGGTAGATTCCGCGCTTCTCGCAACAGATCTCTGCATCCTTGGAAGAACACACAGCTCCGATTTCCTTGCTCCTGGTCCACACCGAGTCGGACGATCGACAGATGTACGCAGAATACCTGCGCACACACGGCTTCGACGTCCATGAGGCTGGAACGACGGACGGCGCGCTACCCCTGCTTCCACGGGCCACGGCCGTCATTACCGGCCTCCTGTTGCCCGGTGCAATTGACGCAGTGGAGCTCATTGGTCGAGTGCGGCGAGAATGGAGCAGCACCCCGGTCATCGTTCTGACCGCCTGCGCGGACGCCGACCGGATTGACAAGGCGCGAGCTGCCGGTGCCGACGCTGTACTGCTGAAACCCTGCTTGCCGGATACGCTGCTCGACACGGTCATGGAGGCTATTGAGGCCAACGATGCGCGCCGCGCAATTCCGCCAGCCCGCCGCAGACTGTCCGAACGTCGCATTAGTCTGCGGAGTGGCGGAAGGCGAGAATCCGATCTGTCGTAACGCCGATACGGTCAATCCGCAGGCCCCTGGGGCCTAACGCCTACGCTTCGTTCCGAAATCCAAGGCCGACAAATCAAACGCCTTCGCCCTGAGGTAGATTCTCAGTAGGATGCTCGCTGACACTCTCTTCCGGGCGCCGCGCAGCGAAGGCCTGCAGGCGCTGCAGCTTCGCGGCGAAGGCGGTGCGCGCGAACTGACAACGCATCGTCTCACCCTGGGCGGCGGCGGTTCTCACCGCTTTGAGATGCCGGATGAAGAGACCGTTGTCGTGCTGCTCGAGGGGCGCGGCAGGTTCGAGGCTGGCGGCCACTCATGGAATGTGCAGCGTGGCAGCGTCTTCACCGATCGCGCCACTGCCCTTCTGCTGCCTCCAGGCGTAGAGCTGACCGTGCGCGCCGACGCGCCGCTCGAAGCGGTACTCATATCGACGCCGGCGCCGGCCGGCGGCACACCGGTCCTCTGTGGCCCCGACGACGTCGCCAGCGTTCAACGTGGAACCGATCTCTATCGGCGCGAGGTGCGGAATCTCTTTACCACCGACCCGCACGCCCGCCGACTGATGGTCGGCGAGACGCTGAACGCCACGGGACACTGGAGCAGCTATCCGCCACACAAGCACGACGGTCAGGACAGCGAGCCAAGGCTCGAGGAGATGTATTACTACCGCCTGAACCCGCCAGACGGTTTCGGCCTGCACATCTCGTACACTGCGGCCGGAGAAGCGGCCACCCACCAGGTCCGGGATGGCGATCTGGTCCTGATCCCGTACGGGTACCACTCGGTCAGCGCGCCGCCGCGGTACGACCTGTATTACCTGTGGGCGATTGCGGGAGACGAGCGGAAGCTGGCGGTATATGAAGATCCAGCGCACCGCTGGGTACATCAGGTGAGTACGTAGGGCACCCCTTCAGGGTGCCACAGGACAAAAGCATGAAGCGAACAGTTGTCGCACTCCTGGGCGCGCTTGTCATATTCGCTCTGCTCTCACGCGCCGCCACTCCGATCTCCGTCATGATTCTCGACGGTGAGAGCGGGGGCGCGTATCACGACTGGCAGCGCGTCACGCCAGCGCTGAAGAAGATGCTCGACGAGACCGGCCTGTTCGCCACGACAGTCGTTACGACCCCGCCGGCGAACGGAGATTTCAGCAGCTTCATGCCTGCGTTCTCGAAGTTTCAGGTCGTGGTGCTCAACTACGATGCGCCCGACGAGCGCTGGCCCGCTGCGCTCAAGACCTCCTTCGAACAGTACGTGAAGAATGGGGGCGGACTCGTGCCGGTTCACGCGGCCGACAACGCGTTTCCCAACTGGCAGGCGTTCAACGAGATGGTCGGCGTCGGCGGCTGGCGCGGTCGCCGAGATCAGGCCGGGCCGTACTGGTTCTTCAAGGACGGCAAGCTGGCGTCGGACACAAGCGCCGGACCTGCGGGCAGCCACGGCCGGCGCGTTCCATTTCAGGTGACCGTCCGTGATTCGTCTCATCCGATCATGAAGGGCCTGCCGGCGCGCTGGATGCATCAGGGCGATGAGCTCTATGCACGGCTGCGCGGGCCGGGGCGCAACATGACGGTGCTCGCCACCGCGTTCTCCGATCCGCAGAACAACGGGAGCGGGCGCGACGAACCGCAGCTCATGGTGCTCTCGTACGGAAAGGGCCGTGTCTTCCATACGACCCTCGGCCATGACCTCAACGCGTTGAGCTCGGTGGACTTCGTCGTCACGTTCCAGCGTGGGACCGAGTGGGCGGCCACTGGCCAGGTGACGCAGAAGGTGCCGACCAACTTCCCGACGGCCACAACAGTCTCGTATCGCACCGATCTGGCGGCGATGGATCCCCGGTTCGCCGACGGACTCGACTCGCTGACCGCGCGCCCGGCACGATGACGACCGCGACGCACGCGAAGGATACGAAGAGCGCGAATCTTCGCGCGCTTCGCGGTTTCATGATTGCGACACTCGTTGTAGGGCTGAACGCGGCGTCGGCGTATGCGGAAGACGGGTACGAGCTGTGGCTGCGGTATCACCGCGTGTCCGACGCCGCGCTGCTCACGCAATACCAGGGCGCGGTCACCGCTCTCCTCGTCAATGGCGAGTCCGCGACCGCGCGCGCCACGGCGACAGAGCTCGAGCGCGGCCTGCGCGGTCTGCTGGGTACCAACATCGCGACCGTTCAGGATGTCACCATCGACGGTACCGTGATCGCCGGCACCGGCCGTTCGCCGGCCGTGGCCCGACTCGGCCTCGACGCAGATCTGCGGACGCTTGGCGGCGAGGGGTACATCATTCGTGCGGTACGCGCAGGCGGTCACCGCGCCACGGTCATCGCCGCGAACACGGACATCGGCGTGCTGTACGGCGCGTTTCATTTCCTGCGCCTGTTGCAGACGTACCAGCGCATCGACGCGCTGGCGATCACGGAACGGCCGCACATCCAGCACCGCATCCTCAATCACTGGGACAATCTCGACGGCACGGTCGAGCGCGGCTATGCCGGCGGGTCGCTCTGGGACTGGCACAAGCTGCCCGACTACAAGTCGCCGCGCTACAGCGACTACGCCCGCGCGAACGCGTCGCTCGGCATCAACGGCACGGTGCTGACGAACGTCAATGCGAACGCCACGAGCCTGACCGCCGAATACCTGACGAAGGCGGCGGCGTTGGCCGACGTTTTCCGGCCTTACGGCATCCGCGTCTACCTGACCGCCCGCTTCAGCGCACCGATCGAGATCGGCGGCCTGAAGACCGCCGACCCGCTGGCGCTGGACGTCCGAGCCTGGTGGGCAGCCAAGGTCGCAGAGATCTACAAGGTGATCCCCGACTTCGGCGGTTTCCTCGTCAAGGCCAACTCCGAGGGACAGCCCGGACCGCAGGACTACAAGCGCACCCACGCCGACGGCGCCAACATGCTCGCCGAAGCGCTCGAGCGTTACGGCGGCATCGTCATGTGGCGTGCCTTCGTCTACGCGGAGAACCCGAAAGAGGACCGCCACACGCAGGCGTACAAGGAATTTCAGCCCCTCGACGGCGCATTCCGGCCCAATGTGCTCGTTCAGGTCAAGAACGGACCGATCGACTTCCAGCCGCGCGAACCCTTCAGCCCGCTGTTCGGAGCGATGCCGAAAACGCCGCTGATGCTCGAACTGCAGATCACCAAGGAGTATCTCGGCTTCGCCACACACCTTTCCTACCTCGCGCCGCTGTTCGAGGAGGTGTTACGCGCAGATACGTTCGTCAAAGGGGAAGGCTCGCTGGTCCGTCAGGTGATCGATGGATCGCTGCACGGCTACGCACAGACCGGCATCGCCGGCGTCGCCAATACGGGGACGGATCGGAACTGGTGCGGCTCGGTGTTCGCCTGCGCCAACTGGCACGCGTTCGGGCGGCTGGCGTGGAATCCGGCACTGCCATCCGCCGACCTGGCGGAGGAATGGCTGCGCATGACGTTCACGAACGACGCGGCCTTCATCGCGCCGGTGAAGTCGATGATGCTGGCGTCGCGACAGGCGACCGTCGACTACATGACGCCGCTCGGCCTCCACCATCAGATGGCGCGCGGTCATCATTACGGGCCCGGCCCCTGGGTCACCGGCGGCCCGCGCGCCGACTGGACGTCGGTTTACTACCACCGCGCCGACGTCAACGGTATCGGCTTCGATCGCACCGCCACCGGGAGCAACGCCGTCAGCCAGTACGCGCCGGCTGTCCGCGAGCGTTTTGCGAATCTGAAAACCGTGCCCGACGACTACCTGCTCTGGTTTCACCACGTGCCGTGGGACTATCGGATGGCGTCCGGCCGCACCCTCTGGGACGAGCTGACGTTCCGCTATTGCCGCGGCGTTGAAGCGGTCCGCAGCATGGAAAAGACCTGGCAGGGACTGTCGAAGTTCGTCGATTCCCAACGGTTCGAAGAGACCCGCGCGTTTCTCGCCATTCAGGAGAACGAAGCGAAATGGTGGCGCGACGCCAGCGTGCTGTACTTCCAGACGTTCTCGAAGCGGCCGATTCAGGACACGTGCGGCCCACCGGTTGACACGCTGGAACACTACATGTCGATTGACCGGCGGTATGTTCCTGGAAACTAGAATGCAAGATGCAAAATGCAAAATGCAAAGGGGATAAAGTCACAACCTCGTTTACTTCTTTTGCATTTTGCATTTTGAATTTCGCATTTCGCATTTCACCTTATGAATCTCCAACCTACTCCCACAGACAAATTCACCTTCGGTCTCTGGACCGTCGGCAACCGCGGCCGCGATCCGTTCGGCGAGTTCGTGCGGCCAGCCCTCGATCCCTGTGACGCGGTGAGACGGCTGGCTGCGCTCGGAGCCTACGGCGTCAACTTCCACGACAACGACCTCGTGCCGATTGATGCCTCGCCGGCCGATCGCGACCGCATCGTCCGCGAGTTCCGCCGCGCGCTCGACGAAACGGGCATGCAGGTTCCGATGGCGACCACCAACCTGTTCACCGATCCGGTGTTCAAGGACGGCGCCTTCACGGCGCACGATCCGCAGGTCCGCGCCTACGCCGTCCAGAAGACGATGCGCGCGATGGACCTTGGCGTCGAGCTGGGCGCGCACACCTATGTGTTCTGGGGCGGACGCGAGGGCGCCGAAGTCGACGCCGCGAAAGATCCGGTCGAAGCCATCAAACGGTTCCGCGCGGCCATCGACTTCCTCTGCGAGTACGCCCGCGACCAGAAATACGATCTGCGGTTCGCGCTCGAAGCGAAGCCGAACGAGCCGCGCGGCGACATCTACTTCCCGACGACGGCGGCGTTTCTCGGGTTCATTGCCACGCTCGCACATCCCGAGATGGTTGGCGTCAACCCCGAAGTGGCGCACGAGCACATGGCTGGCCTCAACGTCTACCACGTCGTCGCACAGGCGCTCGAGGCTGGCAAGCTGTTTCACATCGACCTGAACGATCAGAAGCCGGGACGGTTCGATCAGGACCTGCGATTCGGGTCGGAATCGATCAAGCCTTTGTTTTTTCTGGTGAAACTGCTCGAGGAATCCGGCTATGACGGCCCGCGGCATTTCGACGCACACGCGTATCGGACGGAAGACGCCGAGGGCGTGTGGGATTTCGCCGCCGGCTGCATGCGCACCTATCTGATCCTCAAGCAGAAGGCAAAGCAGTTCTGCGCCGACAAGGAGATCCAGGCGCTGCTCACCGAGATTCGTGGCACCGTCGGTGACCGCTCAGAGAGTGATGATCGTGGCATCCGCCTTCAGGCGGAAGAAATCACCTACAGCCGCGAGGCGGCGCGGCAACTGAAAGACCGCGCGTTCGATCGCCAGGCACTCGCCGCACGAAGGCTGCCCTACGAACGGCTCGATCAGCTGGTGGTCGATCTGCTGCTCGGGATCCGGTGAGTCCGTCTGCGCCCCTGCGGCGAAGCAAGCTCTATCTCGGGCTCGATTCGAGCACTCAGAGCCTGACGGCGATCGTCATCGAAGTGGACGGCACCAATGCGCACGTGGTGTTCGACGCGTCGCTGCCGTTCGACGAAACGTTTCCTGAGTACGGAACGGACCACGGCGTCCTTTCGGCAGTCGCGCACAGCGCTCCGGCGGAGCCTGGCCGCTCGGCTGAAGCCTTCTCATCGCCGGTGATGTGGGCCGACGCGCTCGACGAAATGTTCGGCCGCGTGGCCGACAGCGGTCTCGATCTCGGCGCCCTGGCGGCAGTGTCCGGATCCGCCCAGCAGCACGGCAGCGTCTATCTGAACGCCGAAGCGGAGCGTCGGCTGACGGCACTCGACGCGACGCGTCCGCTGGCGGAACAGGTTGCACCGATGCTGTCGCGACCGGTGGCGCCGATCTGGATGGATGCGAGCACCAGCGCCGAGTGCGCCGCAATCAGCGCTGCAGTCGGCGGGGCTGAGAACCTGGCGCTTCGTACCGGCTCACGCGCGTTCGAGCGCTTCACCGGACCGCAAATCCGCAAGTTCGCGACGTCCGCACCGGACGCCTATGCGGCGACCGATCGAATTCATCTGGTCAGTTCGTTTCTGGCCTCGCTGCTCGTCGGCCACCATGCGCCGATCGACCCTGGCGACGCCTCGGGAGCGAACCTGATGGACCTGGCCACGAGGCAATGGTGGACGGACGCCGTCGCGGCCACCGCACCGCAGTTGATGGCTCGTCTGCCGACGATCGCGCCGGCCTGGACCGTCGCCGGCGTCCTGTCACCGTACTGGCAGAACCGGTTCGGGCTGCCTGCAGCCAGCGTCATCGCATGGTCCGGCGACAATCCGTGCAGCCTGATCGGCGTCGGCCTCGTGCGTGAAGGACGAGTGGCCATTTCGCTGGGAACGAGCGACACCATCTTCGGCCTGATGAAGGAGCCGCGCGTCGATCCGTCGGGGACCGGCCACGTGTTCGCGGCGCCGACCGGTGATTACATGGGCCTGACGTGCTTCAGCAACGGATCGCTCGCGCGCGAGCGGGTCCAGGACGACTACGGATTCACGTGGACGGACTTCTCACGCGCGCTCGAGATCACGCCGGCGGGCAACCACGGCCGCGTGATGATTCCGTGGTTCGTCCCTGAAATCACGCCCCTGGTGACCGCTCCCAGGGTGCATCGCTATCGACTGTCGCAGGACGAGGCCGCGGCCAACGTCCGCGCGGTGGTCGAAGCGCAGCAGATGGCGATGGCCGTGCACTCCAACTGGATGTCGGTGGCGATCGACACGATTCATGCCACCGGTGGCGCCGCGGCGAATACGCAGATCCTCCAGGTGATGGCTGACGTGTTCGGCGCCGACGTCTACCGATCCACCGTCACCAACTCGGCGGCACTCGGTGCCGCCCTGCGTGCGTGGCATGCCGACACCGTCGCCGCCGGTTCGCCGCTGCCATGGAGCGCAATCGCGTCGCTGGCTCAACCCGCGGCGTCGAGCCTCATCTCGCCAGGTCCGCGCCGCCACGCCGTCTACCGCGAACTGATTCCCATTTATGAGGCGTGCGAGGCCCACGCGCTGGGCCGGGGCCCGGACCCGACGCCCGCACTTGAACGGTTTGCACGTCCGTAGCGCGTAGGGCGCCCCGTCAGGGGCACCTCGTTTCCGATGTTGACTTGTATTAATGTTCTAGTACAATAGGCGCTGTGACGGACGTGCTGCCTGACCAGCCGGCTTCCTGAAATCAACACTCATGTGAGATGCGGAGGTGTGTGATGACGCATGCATTCGAGCCCACCCCGTCGCGTGACGCCAATGCCCTGCTGGCGCTGACCGTCGTCCTGATTCTGACCACCTGGTCGTTCTTCGGACGGTTCTCCATACTCGCTGCAGTCGCGGGACTGGGCACCGGCCTGTGGCTGCACTGGTGGTACAAGCGGCACCCGGATACGGCCGCGCCAGCATCAGGCAGGCGGCCACCGATGCTGAACATCTCTGCGATTCACATCGGCGGAGATGCCGCCGGCCTGGCGTTCGTCGTCGGCTGCGTGGTGATCTTCACGATGGGCCTGCCGCCGCTTCGCTGGTTCGTGGCGGCTTCGGCAGGGCTCGCGGCGCTCTTCGCCGCGTCCGTGATCGGCTGGCGTCGGACGCACTCGCTGTGGTCGACGCCAGCCGCCTCGCTGCGGCGACCATAAACAGTCGTTCAAGTCATTCGGGTCGTTCGAGGGCGCCTGCGGCTATTGCTTCGTCTTGTTCATCCGCTCGTAAGACCTCTCGTTCTCGAGGCAGATCTCGTCAACGAGATCCGTGTCGAGGACGATTCGCTGCTTCAGGTTGACGGTCCACGGCTTCGTGTAGACCTTCGCATCGTCGACGGTCACTTCGATAGCGAGGTGGCCATAATCGATCCGGCGGATCCGTTCCCGGATCTTTGCCGCTTCGCTGATCGTGCTGCCGGCCATGTCGATCCACAGATCGTCGCGAAACCCGTTCGAATCCACCACGAGTGTGTCGCCTTCCCACTTGGCGGACGAATATCCGTTCCACGCCGGGTTCGGATCCTTCGGCAGCGGGCGGCCATCCGTGAAGACTTGCCGATACATCGCGTTCATCTCGTCGAGCTGCACCAGCAGGCCAGGAACCTGAATCCACTTCTGGTAGTGCGGCAGGCCATACGACCGCAGGAAGGTGTCCGGCATGCAGCGCACGTGCGGATCGTCCTTCGAGTTCGCCGCCGTCCGTTTTTTCACGAGCGCGGCGGCCGCCGGCTGATAGGGCAGCCCGCCGGGTATTCCTGCGCCGATGTTGATGGCATAGCGCGACAGCGGCAGCTCGAGGCCGCACTCGAAAAACGCGGCGCCTCCACTCTGATTGCACGGCAGCGCGTCGTCTGTGAACCAGAGGCCGGAGAGATCAGGCTTGCCGTCCGGCGTCCGCGGTGTTGGCGCCGACAGATTCGGCTTGCCGTCCGCGGTGCGCGGCACGTTCGCCGTCGGATATTTCAGATACTGGCCGGCGAGAGGAGCGACCGCGATGATGGCGACGCACATCAGCGCGCACGCGGTGCCGCGGCTCAAAGACACACGCATAGGGTTCTCCACAGATTTCATTCTATGAACCGCTCTCTTGGGCCTTAGGCCTTAGCCCTTCGGCCTGAACAAGAGCGGCGCGAATTCCGAGAGGTAGTTCCGCCAGTTGATCCACGTGTGGCCGCCGGGCGATTCGACGAACACGGGCGAGAACCCGTGACGCTTGAACAGGTCAACGGTCGCGTTCGTCGTCGACAGCAGGAAATCTTCTTTCCCGGTCCCGAACCAGAGCAGCCGCAACCCCTTCTTCAGTCCCGCATCGTCAAGCTTGGCGGCGTGCATCGTTTCCCACTCGACGGCACCGGCCGGCGCAGGTGGCGCTGCGGCCGCGGCACCGCCGCGTCCTCCATTGTTCGGGAACGCCCCAATCAATCCGGAGCTGTAGACACCGACATAGGCAAAGCGCTCGAGCCGCGGAATCGCCACCTCCAGCGTCTGCAGCCCGCCCATCGACAGGCCGGCGATCGCCGTGTTCGCGCGATCGGTCAGCACGCGGTAGTGCTTTTCGACATAGGGCATCACGTCGTTGACGAAGTCACCGACGAACTCGTCCGTCGCGCTGCGGCCGACGCTGTTGGCCTGCGATCGCGACGTGTGACCCGCCGGCATGACGACGATCATCGGACGAGCCTTCTGTGCGGCGATCAGGTTGTCGAGGATGAAGCCGGCACGGCCGACGGTTGACCAGGAGTCGTCGTTATCACCGGCGCCGTGCAGCAGATAGAACACCGGATAGCGGTCGCGTCCGTTCTCGTAGCCCGGCGGCGTGTAGACGTGCATGCGCCGATCGCGGCGGAGCATCGAGGACTTGTAGGTGACCTCGGCGACCGCGCCGTGCGGCACGTCGCGGGAATCGAACAGGTCGGAGCCGGGCACGTAGACCAGACTCCAGACGTTATTATTCGACTCGCTGATCGCCGGGTTGCGCGGATCGATCGTCGCCACGCCATCGACGTTGAAGTTGTAACGGTAGGCGCCCGAATCGAGCGGGCCGACCGTCAGCTCCCAGACGCCGTCGTCGGCTTTCGTGAGTCGCGAGTTCTGACCGATGCCCGGGATATCGCTGGCCGTCAGCCGCACCTCGCGCGCCTGCGGCGCGTAGACGCGGAAGCTGACCCGCCGCTCGGCGGTCACTTCCGGCGATGTCACCGGCGGTGGCTGCGGTCCGCCTCGTCCCGCCGGGGCCGGTTGACGATCCTGGGCAAGGCCCACGACCGTGAGTGAAATCGCAAACGCTGACGCGACGGAAACAACTCGCAGATTCATCAGAATCTCCTCGAACGCTCCCAGCAGCTGGCGATACTTTTGTACTTTTCTCCTTACTTTTCAACTTTTTCCACTTTTCCACTTTTCCACTTACATTTCGACCTGCACTCCGAGCTCGACCACCCGCTCGGGTGGCAGACGGAAGAATGCGGTGGCGCGAACGGCATTCCGTGCCATCAGCACGAACAGCTTTTCGCGCCAGATCGCCATCCCCTTGCGACGGCTGACGATAATCGTTTCCCGACCGAGGAAATACGTCAGGTCATCGCGGTCCAGCACAAGGCCAGAATGGCACGCCTGCTCAAGCGCCTCGGGAACGTCCGGATCCTCCATAAACCCGTATTGCACCCGGACGTTGAACAGTCCATGGCCGAGCGGCTCGATGGAAACACGATCGGCCGGCGGAACGTGCGGGCGCTGAACCGTCGAGACCGTCAGGATCACGACATGCTCGTGCAGCACTTTGTTGTACTGGACGTTATGCGCCAGTGCCGGCGGTGTGCCGATCGGCTGCGCCGTCATGAACACCGCCGTGCCCGGTACGCGGGCGGGCCGCACCGCCGCAACCGTCGTAATGAATGTCTCCAGGAGGATGGCTCTGGCGGTCAGGCGCTCGGCAACGAGCCGTCGTCCCGTTTTCCACGTCGTCATCAACGTGAACAGCAGCAACGCAACGGCGAGGGTGACCCAGCCGCCTTGCAGGACTTTCAGTGCGTTCGCGCCGAAGAACGCGACATCGATCGTCAGAAAAAGCGCCATCAGGGGGACCGCAACCAGTTTCGGCCACTGCCACAGCTCGGTCATCACCACGTAGAGCAGCAGCACGGTGATGACCATGGTGAGCGTGACGGCAATGCCATAGGCGGCAGCGAGCGCACCCGACGATCCGAAGCCGATGACGATGAGCACTGTCGCAAACATCAGCGCCCAGTTCACCTGCGGCACGTAGATCTGTCCCATTTCACGGGCCGACGTGTGCTCGACCTCCAGCCGTGGCGCAAGACCAAGCTGAATCGCCTGCCGAGTGATCGAGAACGAACCCGAGATCAACGCCTGCGAGGCGATGACCGCGGCGGCGGTCGACAGCCCGACGAGAGGCAGCAGCGCCCAGCCAGGCGCGAGCAGGAAGAACGGGTGATCGACACGCGGGTCGAGCAGAAGTAACGCCCCCTGGCCGAGGTAATTGAGCACCAGCGACGGCAGCACCAACGCGAACCAGGCAAGGCGGATTGGATGGCGTCCGAAGTGGCCCATGTCGGCGTACAGCGCTTCTCCTCCGGTCACGACCAGGAAGACCGCGCCGAGCACCGCGAACCCGGTGTAACCGTTGTCGCGGAAGAACGTGACGGCGTGACGCGGATCGAATGCGCCGAACACCGCCGGATACCGGACGATCCACACCACGCCAAGGACCGCCAGGGTGACGAACCATCCCACCATGACTGGTCCGAACAGGCCGCCCACTCGATGCGTCCCGTACTTCTGAATGACAAACAGTCCAACAAGTATGACCACCGTGACGGGCACCACGTACGGCTGAAACAGCGGCGTCGCGACTTCGAGCCCTTCGATCGCACCAAGGACGGAGATCGCCGGCGTGATCATGCCGTCCCCATAGAGCAGCGCGGTACCGAAGATCCCCAAGGCGATGAGCACCGGCCGGCCAACAGCCAGCCGCGGAACTCCTCCGGCTCTCCCGGCACGGCCCGGAATCAGCGACGTCAGGGCAAGCACGCCTCCTTCGCCCTGGTTGTCCGCCCGCATGACGAGGGCGACGTACTTGATCGAGATGACCAGCAGCAGCGAATAAATGATGAGCGAGAGGACACCGAGGACGTTGTTGTAGGTCGGTGGGACCGAGTGAGAACCGAAGAAACACTCCCGCAACGCGTAGAGCGGGCTGGTTCCGATGTCGCCGTAGACGACGCCGAGCGCGGTCAGCGTGAGCGGGAGCAGTCGACGGGAGGCAGCATGCGACGACTCACTCGAAGAAGGGCGAGAGCTGCTTTCGGTCCCATGGTGTGGGGCCACAACGGATGACTCGGACACAACCTGCTCCCAGTATGGAAGGAAGCGAGCCGGTCCTCGCGCTCGGGAAGACGGTACTTATGAACTTTTTATGCCTTTTTTACCTCGGTGGAAAGTGACACACCGGGGATCTTCAGAAGATGCCGCGACAGGCGACGGTTGCAGCGGAGTTCCGCTGCACATGCCCAGACCGGAGGAACAAGACAAACCGCGACGCCGAACGATGAGGTCAGCGGCGTGAGCAGGTGAAAACCAATTCCGGCGAATCCCACGGCGAGCGCAAGCAAGCCAAATCGGCTGACGAACAGCTGCCGACAGTCGCGCGCCCGTTCGAGCGCCAGATATTCATTCATGACGGCGCGTATCTCCTCGCGGGGAACAGCAGAGGAGTGAAAAGCGGCAGGACGCATGTGGGGCTCTGTGGATTACCGTACGTCCACCACCTGTAAGAAAGGCATAAAGAGTTCGTAAGAACTGCGCCGAAAGAACGCGGACGTGATGTCAGAATCTGTGCAGTGGCAGTCCCCCAGGGCCGTGCGCCTGACGTAACCGTTCTGGTCGGCAGCATCGTTGCCATCGGCTCGGTCTCGGCGGCGCTTCGAGCGTTGCCGCAGGTGAGTCCAACCACTGTGGCGCTCACGCTGCTGCTCGTCGTACTCGGTGCGGCGACGCTCGCCCGGCTGCAAACGGCAATCGCGGTGTCTGTGCTCGCGATGCTGACGCTGAACTTTTTCTTTCTGCCCCCCGTCGGCACCTTCACGATCGCCGACCTGCAGAACTGGATCGCCCTGTTTGCGTTTCTGGTGGTCGCGGTGATCGCCAGCAACCTGTCGGCTGCGGCGCATGAGCGCGCACGCGAAGCGATCGCGCGGCGGAACGAAGTGACGCGGCTATTCGATCTCACGCGTGACGTGCTGCTGACGACGGAAACAGCGGGAGCGATGGACGCCCTGGCCCGCTACGTGGCCAGACGGTTCGAGCTGCCGGCGGTGACCATCTGTCTGCCTGGGGACGATGGGTGGAAGATTCATCAGGGCGGAACGGAGGAGCTCTCGCTCGACAATGACACGCTGAACCTGGCGTTGGCCAAGGCACGGGGTATCGTTGAGTTTGATGCGCGGCGACGGGCCTACGGCGGTCATATCCATGTCGGACCAGGGGACGGGATCACCCTCGTGCCGCTGCGGCACGGAACAAAGGCAGTTGGTCTATTGGCGGCTGCGGCTTCCTCGGCGATCGACATCGGGACGCTCGACGCGGTGGCGGGAGTGGTCGCGATTGCCGTCGAGCGCGCGCAGTTTCTGGGCGAACGGGACGCTGCTGAACTCGTCCGCCAGAAAGCGGATCTCGCATCGACGCTGCTGGCGTCGCTCAGTCACGACCTGCGCACTCCGCTGACCGCGATCAAGACGGCCGTCGAGAATCTGCGTGGCGACCTGACGGCGGCCGAACGGGAGGAGCAGGCACGGGCGGCGGCCACCGAACTCGATCGGCTCACGAAACTCTTTCAGGACCTCCTCGACATGGCTCGCATCGATGCCGCTGCCATCCGCGTCGACCGTCACTGGGTCACGGCCGCCGATGTGGTGGATGCCGCCAGCGCACACGTTCGACACGCGCTCGAGAAACATCCGGTTCGCGTCGACGCGGACGCCGATCGGCAGATCGAGATCGACCCGCGGCTCGTCTCGGTCGCCCTGTCCCATGTGCTGGAGAATGCCGCCCGGTATTCCCAGCCGGGCAGCGAGATCCGCGTGCACGCGGGTGTGTCGCACGACGGTCTCCACCTCTCGGTGACGGACCAGGGGCCAGGACTGGATCCGGGTGAACTCGACCACCTGTTCGAGCGCTTTTACCGCGGCCGCATGGCGCGTCAGACGACGTTCGGGACCGGAATGGGACTGTCGATTACTCGTGGACTGCTTGCCGCCGCCGGTGGACGCATCTGGGCCGAGAACGTTCCCGGCGGCGCAAGGTTTTCGATGATCGTCCCGGGCGCCGTTCGCCAGGCGGCCGTCGCCCAATAGATGTCTCAACGTATTCTCATCGTCGACGACGAACCGAACATTGTTGCGACCGTGGCCCCGCTGCTGCGGGCTCGTGGCTACGACGTGCTGTCCGCAATCAACGGCCGCGCCGCACTGGAAGCGGTCGATCGCGACAAGCCAGACCTCGTCGTCCTCGACCTCGGACTACCGGACATCGACGGCATCGAGGTCTGCAGACAGATGCGGCAGGTCTCGAAAACGCCGATCGTGGTGCTGTCGGCGCGAGGCGCCGAGGGCGATAAAGTGGCCGCGCTCGACGTCGGCGCCGATGATTACGTGACCAAACCGTTCGGCGCCGAGGAATTACTGGCGCGCATCCGCGCTGTCCTCCGGCGTGGGGACGGTCCATCATTTGCGGCGGGACCCATCGTCCGCGGCGGGCTGGTCATCGATCGCGATCGGTTCCGCGTCCTCAGGGACGGTGAAGAGGTCCGTCTGACGCCAAAAGAGTTCGAGCTGCTGACCTATCTGGCTCAACACGCGGGACGCGTGCTCACGCATCGGGCGCTGCTGAAGGCGATCTGGGGGCCGCATGCCACCGATCAGCCGGAGCACCTGCGGGTGCTGATCGGGTCGCTGCGCAAGAAGATCGAACCAGATCCCTCGTCTCCCAGGTACATCCTGACGGAACCGTGGGTCGGCTATCGGTTTGCCGATCTCTGACGCGTCACCGCGTCGCCCGGATCTCGTGCCCGGCCAGTGCCTCCTCGAGGGCGCGCAACTGGTCATCACAGACGGCGATCACCGTCCGCTTCCGGCCCAGACTCAACGCCTGTGACCGCACTTCGCTGTTTCGCCGGGACAGCATCCATTCCCTCACGCCAGCCCCACCGCCGCGAGGAGGACGTCGATCGCCTTGATGCCGAGGAACGGCAGCAGCACGCCGCCGACGCCGTAGATCAGCAGATTCCGCCGCAGAATCGCCGCGGCGCCGAGCGGCTTGTAGGTGATGCCCCTGAGTGCCAGCGGGATCAGCGCGATGATGATGATCGCGTTGAAGATGACAGCGGACAAAATAGCCGACTGCGGTGTCGCCAGCCGCATGATGTCCAGCACGTTCAGCTGCGGGAAAGCCAGGATGAACATCGCCGGGATGATGGCGAAGTACTTGGCAACGTCGTTGGCGATCGAGAATGTCGTCAGGGCGCCGCGGGTCATCAGCAGCTGCTTGCCGATTTCGACGATCTCGATCAGCTTCGTCGGGTTCGAATCGAGATCGACCATGTTGCCGGCTTCTTTCGCAGCCATCGTCCCCGTGTTCATGGCCACGCCGACATCGGCCTGAGCCAGCGCCGGCGCGTCGTTGGTGCCGTCGCCGGTCATCGCCACCATCCGTCCGCCGGCCTGCTCGGAACGAATCAGCTTGAGCTTGTCTTCCGGCGTGGCCTCAGCCATGAAGTCGTCGACGCCCGCTTCCGCCGCGATGGCCGCCGCGGTCAGCGGGTTGTCGCCCGTGATCATCACCGTCTTGATGCCCATCGCCCGGAGGTGCGCGAAGCGATCGCGGATTCCGCCTTTGACGATGTCCTTCAGATGGATGATGCCGAGCATGCGTCCGTTCTCAGCGACAGCCAGCGGCGTGCCGCCTTCGCGAGCGATCCGCTCGACCTGCCCTTTCACTTCCGGGGCTACGGAGTTACCGCGTTCCCGAACGAGCCGTTCGATCGCGTCGAACGCCCCCTTGCGAATTTCGCGGCCGTCGAAATCGATCCCGGACATGCGAGTGTGAGCGGAAAACGGCACGAACGTCGCCTCGTGCGCACCGAACTCGCGGCCGCGAATCCCGAATTTCTCTTTCGCAAGCACGACAATGGAACGCCCTTCCGGCGTGGCGTCCGCCAACGACGCCAGTTGCGCCGCGTCGGCAAGCGTGGCATCGCTGACCCCGGGGGCCGGCCTCAGGTCCGACGCCTGCCGGTTGCCAAGCGTGATCGTTCCGGTCTTGTCGAGCAGCAGCGTGTCCACATCGCCAGCCGCCTCGACCGAGCGTCCGGACATCGCCAGGACGTTGTGCTGCACCAGGCGATCCATTCCGGCGATGCCGATCGCGGAAATGAGCGCTCCGATGGTCGTCGGAATCAGGCAGACCAGCAGCGCAATCAGCACAGGAATGGGAATCGTGGTGCCCGCGTAGAGCGCGAACGGCTGCAGCGTGACGACAACCAGCAGAAAGACCAGCGTCAGGACCGCCAGCAGAATGTTCAGCGCGATCTCGTTTGTCGTCTTCTGCCGCTGTGCTCCTTCGACGAGCGAGAACATCCGGTCGAGAAACGTATCGCACGGATTGGATGTGATCTTGACCACGATCCAGTCGGACAACA
>Ga0111538_10000755_pt1 | contig 44549 bp, 40 predicted proteins | sample SoiMethybrSBSTD1_FD_79669 | JGI IMG/M metagenome (GOLD analysis project Ga0111538, IMG submission 79669) | Bulk soil microbial communities from a Populus tree surrounding site in Tennessee, USA - Soil MetaG P. TD hybrid SBSTD1 (version 2)... | ecosystem: Environmental > Terrestrial > Soil >...
CCGGAACCCCGGAACCTATTTACGCCCTTTTCGCTCCCGCCTCCGCACCTTCAACCGAATCGGCGTGCCCTCGAACCCGAACGACTCCCGGAGCCGGTTCACGAGATAGCGCTCGTAAGAGAAATGCAGCTCCGACGCGACGTTCGTGAACAGCACGAACGCCGGCGGGGCGACGCCGGTCTGCGCCGCGTAGAGAATCCGCACCTCGCGGCGTGTCGGGCTCGACGGCGGGTGCACCGACGTCACCGCCTCGATGAAGCGGTTGAGCTCGGGGGTCGGCACCCGCTTCTTGCGCGCCTGGGCGACGCGATCGATGGTCTCGAGCAGCTTGGGCGTGCGCTCGCCGGTCTTGGCGGAGAGATGAACGATCGGCGCGAACTCGAGGAACTTCAACTGGAAGCGCAGCTTGTCGTCGAAGTCCTTGACCCACTGCTGGCCCTGGCCGCGGACCAGGTCCCACTTGTTCACCGCGATGACGATGCCGCACCCGGCCTGCTCGGCTTCGCCCGCGATTGCGCCTTCGCGATCGCCGGCGCCCTCGATCGCGTCGACGACGAGCACGGCGACGTCGGCCCGCGCGATCGCCCGCTTGGCCAGGACGACGCTGACCGATTCGATCTGCCCGGACACGGCGACCCGCCCGGGCCGCCGGATCCCGGCGGTATCGACGAGCCGGAACTTCTGTTTGTGCCACTGGAGCAGCACGTCCACCGTGTCGCGCGTGGTGCCGGGCATCTCGCTGACCATGACCCGCTCCTCACGGAGCAGCCGGTTCACGAGCGACGACTTCCCCACGTTGGGCCGGCCGACGATGGCCACGGCCGTCTCATCCGCGGGCGTCGGAACCACACTCGAGGACGCGGGCAACCGCTCGATGATCTCGTCCAGCAGCTCGGCCACGCCGGTTCCGTGCTCGGCCGCCACTTCGACCGCCGGGTCGAAACCCATCTGAAAGAATTCAATCGCGCGGCTCTGCGCCTGTTTGTCGTCGGTCTTGTTGACGGCGAGCAGGACCGGCCGTCCGTGCGCATGTAGCCGGCGGGCGATTTCCTGGTCGCCCGCCACCAGCCCCTCTCTCGCATCGACGACGAACACGACGATGTCCGCCTGCTCGACGGCCCGGAGTCCGTGCTCGACGACCAGCTTGTGGAGCGGATCGGTGCTCGCGCCGAAGAGGCCCCCGGTGTCGACCAGGGTGAAGGGCCGGCCGAGCCACTCGGCGGGCGCCGACAGGACGTCGCGCGTCGTTCCGGCCACCGGCGCGACGATGGATCGGCGGGTGCCGGTGATGCGGTTGAAGAGCGTGGATTTCCCCACATTCGGGCGCCCGACCAGCACCACATTCGAGCCGTGCGCCCGCCTGCCCATCATTGGGAGTGTATCGTGGGGCCGGAAACGGCGCTCGGCGACGATCATTTAGGTCGTCACTTGACACCGTAAGTGTGTTTCTTTATTGTCACTTACAGGAAGTGGCAGGCCGCTAAGTCAATGATCAAAGTCGACATCGTCAACGAGGTGTCGCGCCTGGCCGAAATCACCAAGGTCAAGGCCGAGGTCGCCGTGGACGCGGTGTTCGACGCCATGCGGGCGTCGATGATGCGTGGCGAGCGGATCGAGCTGCGTGGGTTTGGGGTCTTCCAGGTGAAACCCCGGAAGCGCGGCATCGGCCGCAACCCCAGGACAGGCACAGAGGTCAGAATTCCCCCCGGTCGCACCATCCGCTTCAAGCCCGGGAAGGAACTTCAGAATATCGGCGGCTAGCCGGAGTGAGCACGGACCCCAACCAGACACCCCAACCATCGAGCGCGCCGCCGGGCCCGATCGAACCAGCCGAATACACCTGGATCGCCGAACCGGATCCGCCCGCGCCGCGGCCGAAGTTTCAGCATCGCTACCTGCTGCACGCGGCGCTGTTCCTGGCGACGTTTCTCACGACCACTTACGCGCAGCCGCTGTTCATCCTGGGGATGATCTGGAGCGGGGGCGGCGCGTTCCCGGTCGCGCTGTTCAGCCTGCCGATCTTCCTCGACGGCCTCTGGTATTCGGTCCCGTTGCTGACGATTCTCGCGTGCCACGAGTTCGGACACTACCTGTACTGCCGCAAGTATGACGTGGATGCCTCGCTGCCCTACTTCCTGCCGGCGCCGTTCCTGCTGACCGGCACGTTCGGCGCCGTCATCCGGATCAAAGAACGCATCCCGACCAAGCGCGCCCTGTTCGACATCGGCATTGCCGGCCCCATCGGCGGTTTTCTCGCGCTCGTGCCGCTGCTCTTCTGGGGCGTGCTCAAGTCCAGCTTGCGTCCGATGGCGACCGGCGAGCTCTGGTTCGGCGAGCCGCTGCTCTTTCAACTCGTCTCGTACCTGCGTTTCGGCCCGATTCCGGACGGCCTCGCCGTCGGCGCGCACCCGATGGCGATGGCAGCCTGGTGGGGCATGCTCGCGACGTCGCTGAACCTGCTGCCCTTCGGCCAGCTCGACGGCGGTCACATCATCTACGCGCTCTTCGGCCGGCGCGCCGCGAAGATCTCCATGGTGACGCTCGGCGTCACGCTGCTCCTGACGCTCCGATCCATGAGCTGGATCGCGATGACGATCATGATGCTGGTGATGGCGTTCTTCCTCGGCTTCAAGCACCCGCCAATCGGCAACGAATCCGAGGCGCTCGATCCCGGCCGCAAGCTGCTCGCCGCCTGCGCGCTCATCATTTTCATCCTGTGTTTCACGCCAGTGCCGATTGAGCTCTTCTGGGGAGATAAGTAGCTGCCGATTGTTAATGGGGCAATGAGGCAATGAGGCAATGGGGCAATACAAACGCTTGTCTCCGAACGTAGGGCGGGTCGGGTTGGGACCCGCCGGTAGCCGCGGCTCGAACCCCGAGCCGCGCTAGGAGCGCAGACAAGCGTCCGTATTGCCCCATTGCCTCATTGCCCCATTGCCCCATTAACGAACGTCAGAGCGTCGTCACCGGGTCCACATCAACCACGACCTTGCGCTTGAGCTCGCTGCGCTCGTCGAGGGCGCGCGTGAGCGCGAGGCGCATGGCGCGCCGGTGCGTGCCTTTCAGGAAGAACTGCGCGCGGAATTCGTCGCGGACCTTGGCCAACGCGGCCGGCGCCGGGCCGAGCACCTTGCCGTGCACGCCGTGACGGCGCACGCGTGAGGCCAGGTCCTGCGCGTCGGCCATCGCCGCGTCGAACGTCTTGCCCTTCACGACGACGTTGACGAGCGCGACGGCCGGCGGATAGTGCAACTGCCGGCGGAACTCGATCTCGCGCTCGAAGAACGTGTCGTAATCCTGAGCCGCCGCGGCGCGAATCGCGTAGTGGTCCGGATAGAGCGTCTGGACGATCGCCTCGCCGGGCGTCTCACCCCGGCCGGCGCGGCCCACGACCTGCGTGAGCAACTGGAACGTCCGTTCTGACGCACGGAAATCCGCCAGCCCGAGCCCGACGTCCGCCGAGACGACGCCGACCAGGGTCACGGCCGGAAAGTCGTGCCCTTTCGCAATCATCTGCGTGCCGACGAGGATGTCGATCGCGCCGCGCGCGACGTCCCGCAGCACGCGCGCGATCGCGCCGCGCCGGCGGATCGTGTCGCGATCGACACGGGCGATCGCCGCCGACGGGAAGCGCGCGCGCAGGTCGGCCTCGAGCCGCTCGGTGCCGAAGCCCGCCTGTTCGAGATACTCGCCGTCGCAGATCCCGCACCGGCGCGGGACGGCGGCGGCGTAGTTGCAGTAGTGACACCGCACGCGCCGCTGCGCCTTGTGGTACGTCAGCGACACGCTGCAGTGGGGGCACTCGAGCGAGGCCCCGCACTGGCGGCAGAAAATCTGCGTGGCAAAACCACGGCGGTTGAGCAGGACCAGCGACTGCTCGCCCTTGGCCAGGCGATCCTCGATGGCGTCGACGAGCGTCGCGCTGATCGTGACGTCGGCGCCATGCGCGGCGTACTCCTGGCGCATGTCCACGATGCGCACCGCGGCCAGCGGGCGATCCAGGATGCGCCGCGTCAGGCGAATCAGATCGTAACGCCCGTCGCGGGCGTTGGCGGCCGACTCGATCGACGGCGTCGCGGACCCCAGGAGGACGAGGGCGCTCTCCATCCGCCCGCGGACGACCGCGACGTCACGGCCGTGATACCGCGGCGACTCCTCCTGCTTGTAGGACGACTCGTGTTCCTCGTCCACGACGATCAGGCCCAGATCGGGCACCGGCGCGAACACCGCGGATCGCGTACCGACGACGACGTCGATCTCGCCGCGGCGGATGCGATGCCACTGGTCGTGCCGCTCGCCTGCGCTGAGCGCGCTGTGCTGAATCGCGACGCGGCTGCCAAAGCGCGCGCGGAACTGCCCCGCCGCCGACGGGGTGAGCGCGATTTCCGGCACGAGCAGGAGCACGCGCCGGCCGGCGGCGGCGACGAGCGCCGCCAGCCGCAGGTACAGCTCCGTCTTGCCGCTCCCGGTCACGCCGTGCAGGAGCACGGTCCGGAAGAGCTTCGTGGCCGCGGCTTCCTCCAGGTGGCGGAACGCCGCCGCCTGTTCCGGCATGAGCTCCCGGGCCGTCTGGCCGGCATGCGCCATCGACCAGTGCCCGCCCTCGAGCGCATCGTCTCCGCCGAACGGATCGCGCAGGACTTCGTCGTCGCGCAGACGCACCAACCCGGCGCGTGAGAGCGAACGGACGGTCTCGGTGCTGACGCCCTGTTTCAGGAGATCGGGCAGCGTCAGACCGCGCGGCGACTCGCGAAGGAGCGCGATCGCCTGGCGCTGTTTCGGTCCACGCACGCCCGGCGGATCGCCGGCGTTCTCGATCAGTTCGGCGACACTGACCGTGCGAAAGGCGGTTCTGCGACCGCGCCGCGCGGACGGCGGCAACGCGACCGCGAGCGCGTCGCCCGGTCCCGACGCGTAGTAGTCGCCGACCCACAACGCGAGATCGACCACCGTCGCCGGCAAAAACGGCTCGTCGTCCAGAATCTCGGCGACGTCGCGCAACACGCCCGCGTCGGGCGGCGACGTCTCCGGCTCGACGATCACGCCGGTGAGACGCCGGGCGCCCACGGGCACGTTGACGCGCGCACCTTTGAGCACGCGGGCATCGCCGGGCACGCGGTACTTGAGCAGTCCGAGGCCGGGAACCGGAACGGCGACCGCGACGACCCGCTCAGTCGCCTTCGGCGAGGAGAGCACGCACCTTCTTCATGTCTTCCCACACGTCTCGCTTGCGATCGGGCGTGCGCAGCAGGAAGGCGGGATGGAACGTCGGAATGAGCTTGGCGCCTCCGCGATAGTCGTGCACGCGACCGCGCAGGCGCGAAATCGGCGCATCGGTCTTGAGCAGCGCGTGCGCGGCGAACGACCCGAGCGCGACGATGACCCGGGGGCGGATGAGATCGATCTGCTCGTTCAGGAACGGCTCGCAGGTCCCGACTTCGTCGGGCTCCGGATTGCGATTGCCCGGCGGCCGGCACTTGATCACGTTCGCGATGTAGACGTCGTCGCGCTTCAGCCCGATCGCCTCGATGATTTTCGTCAGCAGCTGCCCGGCGCGTCCGACGAACGGCTCGCCCTGCACGTCCTCGTCCGCGCCCGGCGCCTCGCCGACGAACATCAGTCGCGCATTCGGATTGCCGACGCCGAACACCACCTGCCGGCGTCCCAGCTTGTGCAGCTTGCAACGCGTGCACTCGCCGATGTGTTCTCTCAATGACAAAAGAGCTGCCGCCGCTGGACTGGCCAAGGGCCCTTGGCCTTGGGCCTGCTCGCGCTCTTCCTGGGCCTGCGGCCCTTCGCCCTGGGCCTGGCCGCGCCCGTCCGTCCTCTGTCGCCATCGGGCGTCCTTCGAGACGCCTTTGACGCCGAGTTCGACGAAGAACTCCAGGTGTCTCGCGACCAGCCGGCGGTCGATCATGGGACGGCGGACGGAACGGGCGGGGTGGCGAGCAGACGCTCGACGCGATCGAGCACGGCGGACGCGACGTCGGCCTTGGACATCAGCGGCAGCGGGTCAGCCGCCTCGCGCGAGACGAGCACGACCTGGTTCGTCTCGACGTCGAAGCCGGCGCCGGGCGCGGCGACGTCGTTCGCGACGATCAGATCCGCGCGCTTGCTCTCGAGCTTGCGGCGCGCGGCCGCCGTCGGGTCGCCGGTCTGTGCGGCGAAGCCAATCAGGAGCGGACGCGCACGCTCCCCGCGGCGCGCGCCCAGGTCGGCGAGGATGTCCGGCGTCCGCTCCAGCGTGAGCGTCAACCCGCCGCCTTTTTCAATCTTGTGCGATGCGGCGCCGGCCGACGGCGTGTAGTCGGCGACGGCCGCCGCCATGATCACCACGTCGGCACGCGCCGCCCCTGCCATGACCGCCGCGTGCATTTCCTGCGCGTTGCGCACGCGGACAACTTCGGTGACCTTCGGCGGTGGCAGCGCGGTCGGCCCGGCCACCAGCAGCACGTCCGCGCCGCGGCGCGCCGCCTCGTCGGCCAGCGCAAATCCCATCCGTCCGCTCGATCGGTTTCCGATGAACCGGACCGGATCGAGATCCTCGAACGTCGGTCCTGCGGTGACCAGGACCCGGCGCCCGGCCCAGGACGCGCGGCGCCCGAGGATCCGCTCGGCGGCCTGGGCGATGTCGTCCGGCTCGGCGAGGCGGCCTTTCCCGACCCAGCCGCACGCGAGATAGCCGGAGCCGGGATCGACGAAGCGCACGCCGCGCGCGGCGAGCCGCTCGACGTTGGCGACCACGGCCTCGTGTTCCCACATGTTGGTGTTCATCGCCGGCGCGAGGAGCACCGGCGCACGCGTCGCGAGGTAGAGCGCGGACAGGAAGTCGTCGGCGATGCCGCCGGCGAACTTGCCGATGATGTTGGCGGTCGCCGGCGCGACCAGCAGCAGATCGATGCCCGAGGCGAGCGCGATGTGCTCGATGTCCGAGTTCATCCCCGGCGCGAACTGGCCGGTGATGACCGGCTCACGCGTGATGGCCTCGAACGTGAGCGGCCCGACGAAGCGCCGCGCCGATCGGGTCATCACGGCACGCACGCGATGGCCCCCCTTCTGGAGGAGACGGGCCACCTCGACGGCCTTGTAGGCGCCGATGCCCCCGGTCACCCCCAGACCGACGTAGGCCATGGTCTACTCGCCGTCGGCGTCGTCTTCGACGCGGGTGACCGCGCCGATGGTGACTTCCTGCAGCGCGCGGCGGGCGGGCTTCGGCGAGCCGTCCACTCTCGGCACGCAGCCCTTGAGGAGCTGGCGGGCGCGCGCGGAGGCCACGGTCACGAACTCGAAGGACTTGGCCGGGCGCGTCGTCGGTCGCGGTGCTTCACTCATGTCGGTCTCTCTCCCTGGAGCTATCTCACTATCGTAGCAGGCCGGCGGAGCGATCGCGACTGCAGCCGCGGCCCGTGTCAGTCGCCCGAGTCGTGCGGCTGCCCGGCCGCCGAGAATGTGGCAATAATCGGCTCGATCGCGGGCTTCTGCCGGTCGCGGCGGGCGCGCTCGGCCGTGACGATGGCCGCGAGCTCGGCGACACAACGCTCGAGCTCGTCGTTGATGACCACGTAGTCGTACTCGTCCACGGCGCTGACCTCGCTGCGCGCCGTCGCCAGGCGCCGCGCGATCGCCTCATCCGAATCCTTGCTCCGGGCGCGGAGGCGTTGTTCGAGGACGGCGAACGACGGCGGCAGCACGAAGACGCTGACGGCGTCCGTCGTGCGGCTGCGGACCTGTCTGGCGCCCTGGACGTCGATCACGAGCACGACGTCGGTCGAATCGTCGAGCAGCTTCTCGGTGTCGCGGCGAGCCGTGCCGTAGAGATTGCCGAAGACGTCGGCCCACTCGAGGAACTCGCCGCGCGCAATCATCGCCTCGAAGGTCTCGCGACTCACGAAGTGATAGTCCACCCCGTCGCGCTCGCCTGGGCGCGCCGGGCGCGAGGTGTACGACAGCGATCGCGCGAGCGTCGGGCACACTTCCACGAGCCGATCGACGACCGTGGTTTTCCCCGTCGCCGACGGCGCGGACACGACGAACAGCAGCCCGCGGGACGACGCGGCGCTACTCGACATTCTGCACCTGCTCGCGCACGCGCTCGAGCTCGGCTTTGGCCGCAATCACGAGCTCCGTCGCCTTGCCGCTTTCGACTTTCGATCCGATGGTGTTGATCTCGCGATTCATTTCCTGCAAGAGGAAGTCCAGCTTGCGCCCGCACGCTTCGGGGCCGGATGCCAGCTGGCGCCAATGGTCGAGGTGCCCACGCATCCGGACGATCTCCTCGTCCACGTCCGATCGTGCGACGAAGCGCAGGATCTCCTGCGCCACCGCGGCCGGATCGCCGGCGAGATCGGGCGGCAGCGCCGCCAGCCGCTCGCGCAGCCGGGCTTCGAGATTCCTCTGCCCTTCGTGCGCGAGCCGCTCGAGACTGTCCACGAATCCCGCGAGCGTCGAGAGCCGCGCCGACAGGTCCGTGCTCAGATAGCGGCCCTCGGTGTCGCGCATCACGATCAGCGCGTCCACGGCGTCGCGAATGACGAGATCGACGAGCAGCGCCACGCTCTCGGGAACGCTCGAACTGTTCTCGTTGCGCGGCCGGATGTCGAGCACCTGCGGAATGCGAAGCACGTCGGAGACCGTGAGCGCGCCGGTCACCAGACCGCGGGCGCGCGCCGCGTCGAGCGCCTGCGTAATTCGCTCGAGCAGCCCGTCGTCGAGCAGGACCTCGCGCGGCGGCGTGGTGGTGAGCTCGATCGACAGCGTGAGCTCGACCCGGCCGCGCGTCAGGCCCTGCTGCAGGAGCGCGCGGATGCGCGACTCGAGCGCGGCGAGGGTCTGCGGCGCGCGGACCTGGACGTCCAGGAACCGGTGATTCACCGACTTGACGGTGACGTTGACCTTGGCGCCGCTTTCCTCGCGGCTCACGGCAGCAAAGCCGGTCATCGATCGAATCACGACGCGACGCCTCCCCGGGTCGCTTCCTCCACGACGCGCCCGCGATCGTCGAAGGCCTGCAGCGCGTACAGGCGCGCGTACACGCCGCCGGGCCGGTTGACGAGATCGTCGTGGGTCCCGATCTCGGCGACGTGTCCCTTCTCGAGCGCGACAATCAGGTCGGCGCGGCGCACCGTCGAGAGCCGGTGCGCGATGACGAACGTCGTCCGGTTGCGCATCAGGTTCGCGAGCGCGTCCTGCACCAGCAGCTCCGACTCGGCGTCGAGCGAGGAGGTCGCCTCGTCGAGCACGAGCAGCGGGCAGTCCTTGAGAATGGCGCGGGCGATGGCGAGCCGCTGGCGCTGGCCGCCGGAGAGCAGCTGGCCGCGCTCGCCGATCCGGGTCTGGTAGCCCTCGGGCCACTGGACGATGAACTCGTGCGCATGCGCCGCCCGCGCCGCGCGCTCGACCTGATCGGCGGCGGCCGCCGGGCGGCCGTAGGCGATGTTCGCGGCGATCGTGTCGTCGAAGAGCACCGTCTCCTGCGTGACGAGCGCGGTCTGCTCGCGCAGCGATCGCAGCGAGACGTCGCGGATGTCCACGCCGTCCACCTCGATCCGACCCTCCGACACGTCGTAGAACCGGGGAATGAGGTTGACGAGCGTCGTCTTGCCGGCGCCGCTCAACCCGACCACGGCCGCCAGCTGGCCGGCCTTCACCCGGAACGAGGCGTGGCGGAGGACGAATCTCGCCGGGTCGTCCTCGTAGGCGAACCCGACGTCCCTGAACTCGACGGCCGTCTGGAGCCGGCCGAGCGCCGGGGCGCCCGGCTTGTCGTGGACTTCGGTATGCGTGTCCATCGTCTCGAAAATCCGTTCGGACGCGGCAATCGTCTGCTGGAGACTGGCGTTCACGCGGCTCAGTTTCTTCATCGGGCCGTACATCATGAACGCCGCCGTCAGAAACGACGTGAACTCCCCGGGCGTCATGTCGCCGGAACCGATGCGTTGCGTCCCGTACCACAACGCGCCGACCGCGGCGAGCCCGCCGATGAACTCCATCAGCGGCGGCAGCGCCGAGACGGCGCTCGTGATCTTCATCGTGGTGCGAAAGAGCTCCTGCGACGCCTCGCCGAACCGCGCCGCCTCACGCCCTTCGGCGCCGAACGCCTTGACGATGCGGTGCCCGGTCAGGCCCTCGGCGGCGACGTGGGTCAGGTGCGCGAGCTGCTCCTGGCTGCGGCGCGTGGTGCGGCGCACCCGCTGGCCGAGGCGGACGAGCGGATACACGATCAGCGGCGCGGCGGTCATGCAGACGATCGCGAGCGACGCGTCCAGGAAGAAGAGATAGCCGGCGAAGCCGACGAGCGAGAGCGATTCGCGCAGCAGATCGGGCGCCGTCTCCGACACCGCCAGCTGCACCTGCGAGACGTCGTTGGTGATCCGCGACAGCAGGTGTCCCGACGTGCGCCGCGAGAAGAACGCCGCCGATTGATCGAGCAGATGCCGATACAGCCGGTTCCGGACCTCCATCACCACGCGCTGGCCGACGTCGGTCATCACATAGCCGGAGACGTAGCCGCCGATACCCTTGAGAAAGTAGGCGCCGAGAATCAGCGCCGCGACTTCGCCGACCGCCTGGCGGCCGAGCAACACGTCATCGAAAATCCGCTTGGTGAGATAGGCGAGGCCGACCGATCCCGCGGCGTAGACCACCATCGCGAGGAGCGCGACGGTGAGCCGCCCCTTGTATGGAGCCGCATAGCGCAGCAGGCGCAGGAATGCGTTCACTCGGTGAACCGGTACTTGAGCAGCACCCAGAGCGCGACCACCCCGTCGCGCCAGGTAATCTTCTTCCCTTCTTCGTAGCCGCGGCCATCGTACGTGATCGGGATTTCGTAGACGCGGTAGCCGCGCTTGAAGATCTTCGCGGTCATCTCCGGCTCGATGCCGAACCCGTCCGATTCGAGCGAGAACGAACGCAGCACCTCGGTGCGCATCACCTTGTAGCAGGTCTCCATGTCCGTCAACATCGTGTTGTACATGACATTGGTGATCAGCGTCAGCAGCCGGTTGCCGGCATAGTGGGTGAACAGGAACACGCGGTGGCGTCCGAGAAACCGCGAGCCGTAGACGACGTCCGCCCGGCCTTCGCAGATCAGCGAAATCAGCTCGGGAAACTCCTCCGGCGAATACTCCAGATCCGCGTCCTGGATCACGACCAGGTCGCCCGTGACTTCCTGAAATCCGCGCTTGAGCGCGTTCCCCTTGCCCCCGTTCTTCTGGAAGATCAGTTTGAACGGGTATTTCTGGTTGAGCGCGGTCAGCAGGTCGCGGGTGCCGTCGGTCGAGCCGTCGTCCACGACGATCAGCTCGATGCGGAGGGGCACGGCGAGCACGCGCGGGATGATTTCCTCGATCGTGGCCTTCTCGTTGTACACGGGCATCACGACCGAGAGCAGCGGATCTTTGAGGACGCCTTTCAGTCTCGACATCAGTGTGATCCCGCTTGTCGATCGCCGTACCCGCCCGGATGCGCGGCGTGCCACCGCCAGGCGGTCTCGACGATCGATTCGAGCGCGCCGAGCCGCGGATCCCACTCCAGGTCGCGGCGCGCGCGCAGGTTTGCCGCGACCAGCCGGGCCGGATCGCCCGGCCGGCGCGGCCCGACGGTGTGCGGCACGGCCCGCCCGGTGACGCGCGCCACGGTCTCGATGACCTCGCGCACGGACATCCCGGCGCCAGTGCCGAGATTGTACTGGGCCGACGCCGCCCCGGCCTCCAGCCGCCTCAGGGACGCGAGGTGCGCGTCGGCCAGGTCCGACACGTGAACGTAGTCGCGCAGACACGTGCCGTCGGGCGTCGGGTAGTCCCCGCCGAAGACGGTGAGTGGCGTACCGCCGTTGGCGGCTGAGATCGCGAGCGGAATCAAGTGCTCCTCAGGATCGTGATCCTCGCCGATGAGCCCGTCCGGGTCCGCGCCGGCCGCGTTGAAGTAGCGCAGCGTGATGGCACGAATGCCGTGCGCACGCTCGATGTAGGGCAACGCGCGCTCGGTCGCGAGCTTCGTCTCTCCGTACGGATTGATGGGCCGCTGGGGATGCGTCTCGTCGATCGTGGCCGTCTCGGGCTCGCCAAACGTCGCGCAGGTCGACGAAAAGACCAGACGCCCGATGCCCGCTTCAGCCATCGCCGCGAGCATGCTCATCGTCCCGCCGACATTGGCGCGATAGTAGCTGATTGGGTCGCGTACAGATTCGCCCACGAGCAGGCGGGCGGCAAAATGGAGAACGGCCGTCGCCCTCGAGGAAGTCAGCGCCGAGCGAACCGCATTCTGATCGAGGATGTCGCCGGTCACCAGCCGGATCGACCGGGCGGGAAACGCCGTCGCGAGCCGCTCGACCGCGGCCGCGTGGCCGGCCGAAAGATCGTCGTAGACGACGACGTCGTACCCGGCCGCGGCGAGCGCCTTGACCGTGTGGCTGCCGACGTAGCCGGCTCCGCCCATGACGGCCACCGTGCTCATGGGCGGCCGATCGAACTGTATGTGAACCCGAACGAGCGGATCTGCTGCGGGTTGTAGATGTTGCGGCCGTCGAAGATCACCGGCTGCTTCATCAGCTTCTTCATCTTCACGAAGTCCGGTTCGCGGAATTCGTTCCACTCGGTGACGACGAGCAACGCGTCGGCGTCCTTCAACGTGTCGTACGCGTGCCGGGCGTAGTGGACCCGCGACTTGAAGATGCGCTGCGCCATCGCCCTGGCCTCGGGATCGAACACCCGGACTCTTGCGCCGCGCTTGAGGAGGCCTTCGATGATCGGAATGGCCGGCGCTTCCCGCATGTCGTCGGTGCGCGGCTTGAACGCGAGCCCCCACACGGCGATCGTTTTCCCCTTGATGGCCTTCCTGAAGTGCGCGTCGAGCTTCGCCAGCAGGACGAGCTTCTGCCGCTCGTTGACGTCCTCCACCGCTTCGAGGACGCGGAAGCGGTATTTCCGGTCCGACGCGAACTTGACGATCGCCTTGACGTCCTTCGGGAAACAGCTGCCGCCGTAGCCGACCCCGGGGAACAGGAAAGCCGAACCGATGCGCCGATCGGACGCGACGGCCTGGCGGACTTTGTCCACGTCGGCACCGAACCGCTCGCAGACGTTGGCGACCTCGTTCATGAACGAGATGCGCGTGGCGAGCATGGCGTTGGCGGCGTATTTGGACAACTCCGCGCTCGCGCAGTCCATGACCATGATGGGCGCGCCGGTCCGCGTGAACGGGCGATACAACTCCGTCATGACCTCGGCGCTCCGCGCGTCGCTCGCGCCAATCACCACGCGATCGGGCTTCAGGAAGTCTTCGACGGCCGCGCCCTGCTTCAGGAACTCGGGATTGCTCACGACGCTGAACGGGTGGCTCGTCTCGTTCCGGATGGCCGCGCGGACCAGCTCGGATGTGCCGGCCGGGACCGTGCTCTTGTCCACCACCACTTTGTAGCCGTTCATCGCCTGGCCGATTTCGCGCGCCGCGGCGAGCACGTGCTGGAGGTCAGCCGAGCCGTCCTCCCCCGTCGGGGTGCCGACTGCGATGAAGATGACGTCGGATCCTCGGACGGGATCGCGAAGATCGCGCGTGAACGTCAGGCGTTTTTCCGCGCGATTGCGCCGCACCAGCTCTTCGAGCCCCGGCTCGTAAATCGGGATCTGGCCGCGGTTGAGCATCCGGATCTTTTTCGCGTCGCGGTCGACGCAGACGACCTCGTTGCCCGTCTCGGCGAAACACGCACCCACGACCAACCCCACGTAGCCCGTTCCTACGACCGCGATCCTCATGCAGCGTCAATCCTCCCCGAAATAAACTCCACACGGTAACATGCGTCAGAAAAAGCTGTCAACCGATTGACTGGCAAGGAGTTAAGATTGCCGTTGTCCATTCTCCTCGACTATCGCCCCGCCCTCCGGCAGCGGACCGGCGTCGGCGAGTACCTGCACGAGTTGGCGCGTGCGGTCGTGGCGTCGGCGCCGGCGGGCGAAACGCTGCACCTCTTCTCCTCGTCGTGGAAGGATCGGCTCGATCCCGCCGCCGTCCCCGGCGCCGACGTCGTCGATCGACGCGTGCCGGTCCGGCTCTTGAACTTCGCCTGGCACCGGCTCGGATGGCCGCCGGTCGAGTCGCTGACGGGCCGGCGCTTCGCGGTAGTGCAGTCCGGCCACCCGCTGCTCATTCCCGCCAGAGATGCCGCGCGAGTGGTGACCATCGCCGATCTCGACTTTCTCGATCACCCTGAGCGCACGCGGGCCGAGATCCGGCGCGACTACCCGGCGCTGGCGGCATCACACGCGCGCCGGGCCGATCGCATCGTGGTGATCTCGCGCGCGACCGCCCGTGACGTCGAACAGCGTCTGGAGGTCCCGGCGTCCAGGATCTCCATCTGCTATCCCGGCGGCCCCAGCTGGGCGCCTCGGACGTCCGAGCCGGCCGCCGCCGACGCCTGCCTCCTATTTCTCGGCACCCTCGAGCCGAGAAAGAATCTGGGTGTGCTGCTCGACGCGTACGAACGTCTCATCGCGCGGGTGCCGGCGGCACCGCCGCTCGTGCTCGCGGGCCGGGTCTCCGACGCCGCGGGCGACATCGTCCGCCGCACGAAGCAGGGAGCGCTCGCCGGCCGCGTCGTGCTGACGGGCTATCTGCCCGACGACCAGCGCGAACGCTGGTACCGGCGGGCGATCGCGTTCGTCATGCCCTCGCACTACGAAGGATTCGGCATGCCGGTGCTCGAAGCGCTGACGGTCGGGGTGCCCGTCGTGGCCGCCGATCGCGGCGCACTGCCCGAGGTCGTCGGCGACGCCGGCCGCCTGGTACCGCCCGACGATCCGGCTGGCATGGCCTCGGCGCTCTCCGATCTCCTCACCGACCCTGAACAGCGCAATCGCCTGCGTGCCGCGGGGTGGGCCCAGGCCCGACGGTTCCGCTGGGAGGACGCCGCGCGATCGGTCCGCGAGGCCTGGGGACTCGCCATCGAAGCGCGTGCCCGCCGTGGCTGAGCGCGCACTCAGAATCGTCATCGATGGACGCGAGTTGGTCGGCCAACCGACCGGCGTCGGCCGGTATCTGTTTGAAGTGTTCCGGCAGTGGGCCGACGATCGCGAGGTGCGCCACACGTTCCACGTCGTGCTGCCGACCATGCCGACACCCGCGCTGACGGCCCTCGGCCCGCGCTTCCGCTGGCGGGTCGAAGGCGCGGATCGGGCGGGCACCTGGTGGGAACAGACCCGCCTGCCGCGCGCCGCCGCCACGACCGGCGCGCACGTCTTCTTCGCGGCGGGGTACACGGCGCCGTGGCGCCTGCCGTGTCCGCTGGTCGTGGCGATCTACGACGTCTCGTACTTCGCGCATCCGGAGTGGTTCGGCCGCCGGGAAGGCTGGCGGCGGCGCTGGCTCACCCGGTCGGCGGCCCGCCGCGCGCAGTCGATCGTGACCATCTCGGAGTTCTCGGCCGCCGAAATCGTCCGCTGGCTCGACGTCTCACGCGGCCGGATTCACCTCGCGCCGCCTGGCGGACCGCCGCTCCCCGCCCACGGGCCGGTGCCGTCGCCCGAGCCGGTCGTGTTGTTCGTCGGCTCGCTGTTCAATCGCCGGCGGATTCCTGAACTGATCGAAGCCTTCGCGCTCACCGTGCCGCGCGTGCCCGCCGCGCGGCTCGTGCTCGTGGGCGACAACCGGACGTCGCCCCGCGTCGATCCCCGCGCGGTGGCCGCCAGCCACGGCGTCGCCGACCGCGTCGAGTGGCGCGAATACGTGAGCGACGACGAGCTCGCGGCGCTGTACGCCCGGGCGCGCGTCTTCGCCTTCCTCTCCGACTACGAGGGCTTCGGCATGACGCCGCTGGAGGCCGCGGCCTACGGCGTGCCGTCGGTGATGCTCGATACCCCCGTGGCCCGCGAGGTCTACGGCGACGCGGCGCGTCTCGTGCCGCTACAGACGCCCGCGATCGCCGAGGCATTGACGTCGCTGTTATCGGACCCCGCGGCGCACGATGCGCTCGCCGCCGCGGCGCGTCAGCGTCTCGCGGCCTTCTCGTGGGCGCGCTCGGCGACGACGATTCTGCAGGCGCTGGAGCAGGCAGCGCGCGGATGACCGGCGATCTCGACATCATCATCGTGAACTACAACACGCGCGACGAGCTCGCGCAGTGTCTCACCTCGCTCGAGGCGCATCCGCCGGATCGGCTCTCGGAGATCGTCGTCGTGGACAACGCGTCGGGCGACGGCAGCGCCGACATGGTGGAGACCCGCTGGCCCGAGGTGCGCCTCCTCGGGCAGCCGCGTAACCTCGGGTTCGCGGCGGCGAACAACATCGGGATCCGTGCCACGCACGCACCGTTCGTGCTCCTTCTGAACAGCGACACCGTCGTGCCGCAAGGATCGCTCGACCGGCTCCTGGAGCGCCTGGTCGAGAGCGGCGCCGCCGCGGTCGGCCCGCGCCTGGTGGACGGCGAGGGCCGGCCTGAAGTGTCGTTCGGCCCGATGCTGTCGCCGTTCGCCGAACTGCGGCAGCGCCGCCGGGTGCGGATGGCGGCACGCCGCGGCGGCTACGCGCGCTGGTACGTGGAGCGCCTGCTCGCCGACGAGCGTGAGGTGGACTGGGTCAGCGGCGCCTGCCTGCTCGTGCGCCGCGACGCCGCCGTCGCCGCGGGCCTGCTCGACGAGCGCTACTTCATGTACGAGGAGGACGTCGATTTCTGTGCCGCGCTCCGGGCAACCGGCGGGCGGATCCGCTACGTGCCCGCAGTCGAGGTGCAGCACCTGCGAGGGCGGTCGATCCGCCGGGCGCACACCCACGGCGCGACGCACTACGACCGGAGCCACCTCGCCTTCTACGAGAAGCACCTGCCCCGGTGGTCACCCTGGCTGCGGATGTGGCTGCGTCTGCGCGGCCGCCGCATTCGATAGAATCTCGGCGGAGTCTCCTGGTGCGAGTGGCCATCGACGCGCGCAAGCTGCACGACTACGGCATCGGCACGTACGTCCGCAATCTCATCGGCGAGCTCGGGCGTCAGGACGACACCGCCGAGTACGTCGTGCTCTGCCAGCCGGGCGACGCCGACTACGTGCGCTCGCTCGGGCCGCGGTTCGACGCGCTCGTCGAACGGGCCGGCAACTACTCGGTCCGCGAGCAGATGAGCGTGCCGCTCGCGCTGGCGCGCGCGAAAGTCGATCTCTTCCACGCCCCGCACTACGTCGTCTCGCCGCTGACCCGCTGCCCCTACGTCGTGACGATTCACGACTGCATTCACCTGCGTTTCCCGCAGTACCTCCCGAGTCGCGCCGCGCACTTCTACGCGAGGACGATGATGACCATGGCGGCGCGGCGGGCCGAACGCATCCTCACCGTCTCGCAGGCCTCGAAAGACGACATCCTCCACTACCTCGGCGTCCCGGCGAGCAAGGTCGAGGTGATCTACAACGCGCTCGACGCCCGGCTCGCGGCCGAGCCGACGGCCGAAGAAGTGGCGCGGGTCCGGGAGCGGTATCAACTGACGGCGCCGTTCATCCTCTACGCCGGCAACATCAAGCCGCACAAGAACGTGGACCGGCTGATCGAGGCCTATTCGGTCCTCCGGCGCCGCGGCGTGGACGGGGTGAAGCTCCTCATCATCGGCGACGAAATCTCCAAGTACCCGAACCTCCGGCGGCTCGTCCACCGGTTCCAGCTCCACAAGCACGTGCGCTTCCTCGGGTTCGTGCCCGACGCGATGCTCGCCGTGCTCTATCGCCTCGCGGGCGTGTTCGTGTTCCCGTCGCTCCACGAAGGCTTCGGGCTGCCGCCGCTCGAAGCGATGGCCGCCGGCGCCCCCGTGATCACCTCCAACGTGTCGTCGTTACCCGAAGTGGTCGGGGACGCCGCGATCCTGATCGATCCGATGGATGCCGGCGCGATTGCCGACGCGATGGCCCGCGTCCTCGGCGACGACGAGCTCCGGCAGGAGCTCATCCGCCGCGGCCGCGAGCGGGTCAAGTCGTTCTCGTGGGAACGATCGGTCGCCCGCGTCAGACAGGTCTACGACGAAATCGTCCGCGCACCCGCGCATGTCTGAGCCGAGCCGGCCGCCCCTGTCCTCGCTCGTCGCCGGCCGGCGCGTGGTGCTCGCCCACGACTGGCTGACCGGGATGCGCGGCGGCGAGAAGGTGCTCGAGTCGCTGTGCCGCCTGTTGCCGGGCGCCGACCTGGTCACGCTCGTTCACGTGAAGGGATCCGTCTCGCCGTTGATTGAGGCGCGCCGGATCCGGACGTCGATCATCCAGCGCTTCCCGCGTCCGGGCGCGTTCTATCGCCACTACCTGCCGGCGTTCCCCGCGGCCATCGAGCTGTTCGATCTCGACGCCGCGGACCTGATCGTCTCGACGAGCCACTGCGCCGCCAAGGCCGTGGTGCCCACCGGCCGGGCCCTCCACGTCTGCTACTGTCACTCGCCGATGCGGTATGCCTGGGATCAGTTCGACGCTTACTTCGGCCGGGAGCGGGTCGGCGCGGCGGGCAATGCCGTCCTGAGGCCCGTGCTGGCCTGGCTGGCACGCTGGGACCGGGCCACCGCGCACCGGGTCGACCACTTCGTCGCCAACTCGCATTACGTTGCCGGCCGGATCGCGCGGTACTATAATCGTCGTGCGACGGTCCTCTACCCGCCTGTGGATACCCAGTTCTTCACGCCCGGCGGCGATCCGCCCCACCCGTATTTTCTGGTTGTCTCGGCGCTCGTCCCGTACAAGCGGATCGACGTCGCCATCGACGCCGCGGCCCGGCTCCGCGCGCCGTTGAAGATCGTCGGCACCGGTCCGGACCTCGCGCGCCTTCGCGCCCGGGCGGGCGCAGGCGTCGAGTTCCTCGGGCAGCTCGACGACGAGCCGTTGCGCGAGGCGTATCGCACGGCGCAGGCCGTCCTGCTTCCCGGCGAAGAAGATTTCGGGATCGTGCCGGTCGAAGCCATGGCGTCCGGCCGGCCGGTCGTCGCGCTTGGCCGCGGCGGGGCGCGCGAGACCGTGGTGGACGGCTCGACGGGCGTGCTGGTCGAAGACGACTCACCTGAGGCGTTTGCCGACGGCATGGCGCGGGCCGCCCGCCTGCGGGTCGATCCGGCCGCCCTGCGCGCCCACGCTGCACGCTTCAGCGTCCAGCGCTTCGAGGCAGCGCTCCAGGATGTCCTGGTCGAGACCCTCGCCGTGGAGCGCGAATGGTGACACGTTACAACCGGCTGCTCGTCGCATGTTTCCTCATCGCCGACGCCGGGTCCGCGGCCTGCGCCCTCGCCCTCGCCTACTTCGTGCGCTTCAGCGGGCCGTTCGCCGAGGTCGTGCCCATCACCAAAGCGCAGCCGCCGTTCTCCCAGTACCTCGTCGCGCTGCCGACCATGGCACTGCTCGTGCCGCTGGCGTTCCACGTGCAGGGACTCTACCGGCTCCGGCGCGGACGGACGCGCGTGGACGACTTCTTCGCCGTCCTCGTCGGAACGCTGCTCGCCTCGCTCGTGGGCGTGGTGCTGTCGCTCTACGCGCAGGCCTACTACCCGGCGTTCCGCGAGTATCACCCGATCTCGCGCGGCGTGCTCGGCGTGTTTCTCGTCCTGAACGTCGTCTTCACGTACACGTCGCGCGAGGTCGTGCGCGATCTGCTGCGCCGCCGCTGGCGCGCCGGCATCGGGTTGCGCCGCGTCCTCATCGTCGGCGCCGGCGATCTCGGCCGGATGGTGGCCGATCGGATCCTCGATCACAGCGAGCTCGGCTTCAAGTTGTCCGGATTCGTTGACGACCGCGCCGGCGCGGGCGACGCCATCGGCTACCGCGGGCTGCCGCTGCTCGGCACGATCGACCAGACGGGCGATATCTGCGCGCACGAGCGCATCGACGAAATCTACGTCGCGCTGCCCATCGACGAGCACGTCAAGATGCTGGGCGTCGTCGAGTTCGCCAGCCGTGAGTGCATCAATATCCACGTCGTGCCCGATCTGCTGCAGTTCATCGCGCTGCGGGCGCGGCTCGAAGACCTCGACGGTCTCCCGATCATCCGCATCAACGACGTCCCGCTCCGCGGCATCAACAGCCTCCTCAAGCGGGCGGTGGACATGGCTCTGTCGGCCGGCGTCGTGATGGTGGGCGCGATTCCGGCATTCATCGTGGCCGTGCTGATCCGCCGCAGCTCGCCCGGCCCCGCGTTCTACACGCAGGAGCGCATGGGACTCGATGGCAAGGCGTTCACGGTTTACAAGTTTCGATCGATGCCGGTCGATGCGGAGGACGCGAGCGGTCCCATCTGGGCGCGCGACGACGACCCGCGCGCGACCGCCGTCGGCCGGTGGCTCCGCCGTCACGACATCGACGAGCTGCCGCAGTTCTGGAACGTGCTGCGCGGCGACATGTCGATCGTCGGCCCGCGGCCGGAGCGGCCCTTCTTCGTCGAACAGTTCAAACACAAGATCCCGCAGTACATGCTGCGCCACAAGGTGAAGGCCGGCATCACCGGCTGGGCGCAGGTCAACGGCTGGCGCGGCAACACGTCGCTCGAAAAGCGGATTGAATTCGACCTCTACTACATCGAGAACTGGTCGCTCTCCCTCGACTTCAAGATCATGTGGCTGACGCTCCTCCGCGGATTTCACCGGCTCGCCTAGTCGGATCCGACCTTCATCATGCGCATCGTCATCACTGGAGCTGCGGGTTTCATCGGATCACACCTGTCCGAGGAGTTGATCCGCCGCGGTCACTCCGTGGTGGGCATCGACAACCTCCTCACCGGAGACCTGGCCAACATCGCCCACCTCACCGGTAAGGACTTCGTGTTCGTGAAGCACAACGTCACGAACTACATCGCCGTCGACGGGCCGGTGGACGTCGTGTTCCACTGGGCGAGCCCGGCCAGCCCGATTGACTACCTCGAGCTGCCGATTCCGACGCTGAAGGTCGGCGCGCTCGGCACCCACAACGCGCTCGGCCTCGCGAAGGCGAAACAGGCGCGATTCGTGCTGGCCTCGACGTCGGAGGTCTACGGCGATCCGCTCGAGCACCCGCAGAAGGAGTCGTACTGGGGCAACGTCAACCCGATCGGCCCGCGCGGCGTGTACGACGAAGCGAAGCGCTTCGCCGAGGCGATCACGACGGCGTATCACCGGTATCACGGGCTCGACACGAAGATCGTGCGCATCTTCAACACCTACGGACCGCGGATGCGCATCAACGACGGCCGCGCCGTGCCGACGTTCATCGCGCAGGCGCTGCGCGGTGAGGACGTGACCATTTTCGGCAGCGGCAGCCAGACGCGAAGCTTCTGCTACGTGAGCGATCTCGTCACCGGCATCCTCAAGCTGGCCGAGTCCCCGGTCAACGATCCAGTCAACATCGGCAACCCGCACGAGATGTCGATCGAGGACATGGCGAAGCTCATCATCAAGATGACCGGATCGACGAGTCAGATCGTACTGCGCCCGCTCCCGACCGACGACCCGAAGGTCCGCAAGCCCGACATCACGCGCGCCCGCACCCTGCTCGAGTGGGAACCGAAGGTGCCCCTCGAACAGGGGCTGACCTCCACCATCGAGTACTTCCGTAAGAAGATGAGAATCGCGGGATAGACCTTTCACCCACGAAGGGCAGGAACAGCACGAAGAGGACGCCGACCCCCAACACGGAGGCCACGGCGGATCACGGAGAACACGGGATATGAGGGTCTAGCCCCCAATGTTCCGCATGACTCCGTGATTCTGTGTGCTCCGTGTTACGGGCCGGGTAATATCCGACGATGAGGCTGTGCGTACGGGCTGCCTGCACGATCGCGCTCGTCGCCGCGGTTGGCGGGCTCGCCGGCCGCGCGGCGCAGTCCGACAGCGCGTCCGTGGCGCGCTTTGACGCCGCGATTAGCGGTGTCGTGCTCGACGGCCAGACGGCGCTACCGGTCGCGGGCGCCACGGTCATCCTCGCGTACTCGCGGCCCGGCTACGCCCAGCCCTTCCGGTACACCTTCCAGACCGACAGCCAAGGGCGGTTTGTGTTCATGGACCTGCCGGCCGCGACCGACTGCGGGCTGACGGTGACGAAGACCGGTTTTGCTCCCGGCGCGTACGGCGCGGCGGGCCCCAGCATCGGATCTGCTGCCCGCCTCGCACTGCTCAAGGGGCAGTGGCTCCGGAACATCACGATCAGCCTCTGGCGGCATGGCGGAATTTCCGGCACCGTGACTGACGAGCGCGGGGACCCGGTCGTGGGCGCGGTGGTGCGCGCCCTCGCGCAGATCCGCATCGCGGGGCTTACGCGGCTCGCAGCCGGTCCGATGGCGACGACCGACGACCGGGGACGCTACCGGATTGCGCGTCTCCCGGCCGGCTCTTATCTCGTCTACGTGCCGAACGTGCAGATGACGGTGCCCGCCGACACACCGCCGGGTTTGCTGGGAGGTCTCTCGCCCCAGATGGCGGCCGCCTATCAGGCTGGCGGGCAGCCGCTGCCGCCAATCGATCCCACCGCGTTGCTGAACGACACCACGCGCCTCGTCTTGTCGAAGTATCCCGTGCCGCCACCATCACCGGACGGCAAGCCCCGGGCGTATCCAACGACGTTCGCCGGAGGTGCGACGTCGATCGATCAGGCCGAAGTGATCGAGCTCCCGGCCGCATCGGAGCGCGCCGGGGCCGACATCCGGCTTCTCCCGGTGGCCGCGGTGCAGGTGCACGGACGGCTCGACGGCCTGCGGTCTGCGGCCGACGAACGCGTCGTTCGACTGGTGCGCTCGGGCTTCGAAGATCTCGGGCTCGGCAGCGAGGCCGCGACCGCCCTCGTTCGCGGCGATGGCTCGTTCACGTTCGGCCCGGTCGCCGCGGGTCTCTACACGCTGGAGGCCACTGTGTCTGTCAACGAGTTCACGTTTGGCGATCCGGTGTTGGCTTTTTCCGAATTTGGTCCGCGCCTGCCAGTGTTCGCGACCGTCGGCCTCAGGGGCGGGACGGTCACCAGCGGCGCATGGGCGCCCTCCGGTGTACAGGCTCAGAGCCTCATTAGCGACTTTTCGGGAGGCGAAACCTACGCGCAGGCAGCCGTGACCGCTGACGGCACACCGATGCCGCCCGTCGTCCTCAGCCTGCGTCCCTTACCAGCCGTGCGCGGCCGCACCGAGCTCGATCTGGATCCGAACCACCCGTTCACCCCCGAAGCGGTGCGCTACATCTCGCTGGATCCCGCGAACGGCAGCGTCCGCCTCGGCGCGCCGGGCACGCAGCGCAGCGCCGGTGGAGAGTTCGCGATCGCTGTGCTGCCAGGATCCTATCTCGTACGCACATCCGATCCGGCGCTCATGATCAAGTCGGTACGCTGCGAGTCGCGGGACTGCACCGATTCGGCGATCGACGTCGGCGACGCCGATGTCTCGAACGTCGTCGTCACCTTCACCAACGCCATCCCGGTGGTTTCGGGGACCGTCCGCGACCGTACTGGAACCGCCAGCGCGGCGACCGTGCTGGCCTTTCCGCAGCAGTCGGATCTCTGGACGAACTACAGCGCCGTCCCGGTCCGCATCCGCACGGCCGCCGCCTGGTCCACCGGGGCCTATCGATTGAGTGCGCTCCCGGCGGGCGACTATTTCCTGGTCGCGGTGCCGGCCGCGCTGTCGGAGGCCTGGCGCGATCCGGAGTTCCTCAAGCGCGCCGCCGCCTTCGGCGTTCGGCTGTCGCTCGCGTGGGGCGAAGAAGCGTCGCGCGATCTCGTGCTCTCCGAGGTGCGCTGAGGTGGTCTCGAACGCGATCGCGAACGCGACGCTCGCCGGCTTGTTGCTGTCCGTCGGTGCCACTCCCCTGCAACAGACGCGCGATGCCGGGCCGGCCAGATCGGCCGAGATGGCGTCGATTTCGGGCGTCGTGGTCACCGCCGATGCGACCGCGCGGCCGCTTCCCGGTGTGGTGGTCACGATCAACGGCGCGGCGTTGCCGACCGGTTTGAGCGCTCTCACCGATGACCGCGGCACGTTTACGATCCGCGGCGTGCCGGCCGGCACCTTCACCATCACGACCAGCAAAGCGGGCTGGATCAGAGGCGCGTACGGCGCATCGCGCCCCGGGCGGCCGGGAACGCCGGTCGTTCTCTCTCCACGGACGGCGTTGACGATCACGATATCGATGGCGAAAGGCGCCGTGGTGACCGGTACCCTCCGCGACGAGCGCGGCGCGCCGCTCGTGGACGTGCCCGTCCTCGTGTTGGACGTCCGACGCGACCTGCAGATCCAGTCGCAATCGGCGGTGCGGGGCGGCAACGGCACCCGCTTCACCGATGACCAGGGCGTGTTTCGCGTCTTCGGTCTCGTCCCCGGTGAGTACGTCGTCGTGGCTCTACCTCGCGGGACCGAGCGGCCCGCGTCGGCGAACCCTGACGCTGACGTGGACGCGCTCCTCGCGAAGCTGGAGCGGAAGCCGCCGCCATCTACGGCGAGTCCGGCCGACTCGGTCACGCCGACGGTCACCCAGGCGCCGGTGTTCTACCCGGGCACCACCAGCCTCGATGATGCGTCGCGCATCCGCCTCGACGCCGGAGAGGAGCGCGCGGGGCTCGACTTCGCGGCGACGCCCGTGCCGCTCGCATTGGTGCAAGGGCAGATCCGCAGCGACGGCGTTCCGGCTTCGAACGTCCAGATCGGGGTCGCGCCTCGGACCTGGGCACCACTGTCCAGCCTCAGCATGGGCATGACGATGGCTCGCATCTCGACCAAGATCGACGACGACGGGCGATTCAAGTTCGCGAATCTGATTCCCGGACGCTACCGACTCACGGCCCGTGGTAACGCCTCGTGGAAAGTGGTGCCCGGATTCGGCAATCCCGGAACGAATCCGGACGGCACGCTGTACGGCGTCGCGGAGGTCGACCTCGCGGGAGTGGACGTCAGCGGCGTGGAGCTTCGCCTCCAGCGCGGGGGCAGCATTTCGGGTCGCGCCAGCTTCGATCCGCCCCTCTCCTCACTTGGGGCGGAGACGCGCCTCGTGCTGACCCCGGCCGCGAGCTACGGACCCGTGGTCACGTACACGGCTGCCTCTGCCCTCGGCGCGACCTTTCAATCGATGTACACAGCGCCGGTCGATGCCACGGGCGGCACGTTCGATTTCCGCGGCGTGGCGCCTGGAAGTTACCGCCTCGAGGTCAGAACGTCGTCCGAGCTCACCGGCCGGTGGTGGCTCCGATCGGCGATGACGAATGGCCGCGACCTGCTCGACGCACCGATCGAGATCGGCCTCGGGACGACGCTTGCCGACGTCGCCGTCACGATCGCGCAGCGTCACACCGAGCTGGCCGGGGCATTGCAGTCCGTGACCGGGATTCCCGCGCCCGAGTACTACGTGGTCGTCTTCCCCGCCGATCGCGGGTTGTGGACGCCCGGCTCCCGCCGGATTCGATCGACGCGCCCCGCCACGGATGGATCGTTTTCGTTCGCCGACCTGCCGCCCGGCGACTATCTGCTTGCCGCGCTGACGGACGTCGAGCCGGACGACTGGCAGCGTGTGGAGTTCCTGCAGGAGGTCGTTCCGTCGGCGGTCAAGGTGACGCTACGCGAGGGAGAGAAACGGCGCCAGGACCTGCGGATCACCAAGAGCGCGTTGCAAAATGCAGAAGGAGGGGCGGGCTTTAGCCCGCCCTCACTGGGCCGGCTGAAGCCGGCCCCCCCGACTACCGTGTCCTCGGTGTGCCTCGGTGCGCTCCGGGCAAAGGCCCGTCCATCGAACTCCTACAGTTCCGCTTTGCGTATGTAAACCCGCAGCGTGTATTCGAGCGCTGACGCCAGCGTGAGGACGAGCGAGGCGTACACCAGCAAAGTTCCGACGAACAACGGCTCGCCGATGTAGTTCGCGTAGAGCATGACCACGCCGGTGACCATGTAGGTGGCGGTGGTCGTCTTGCCGAGGAGCGATGGGCGAAAGGTCCGGCGCGCGACCGCGAGATTCACGATCGCCACGGTGAGGATGATCGCGACGTCGCGGCTGATGACGAGGACGGTGAGCCACATCGGCAGGCGCTGGACGGTCGCGACGCTCGGCACGGTGAGCACGACGAACATCGTCGTCAACAACAGTTTGTCGGCCATCGGATCGAGCCATGCGCCGAGCGTCGTCGGTCCGGTGCGCCGCGCGATCAACCCGTCGAACAAGTCAGTGACCGTCGCGACCGCGAAGGTCACCAGCGCCCAGCCGGGCAGACCGTACAGCATGCAGATCGCAAACACCGGCACCAGCAACAGCCGCAACATCGTCAACTGGTTGGCAGCGGTGAGAACCGACATGGGACCGGTCAGCGGCCGGCGAGTTGTTCGATTCGAGCGATGGCGGCCATCACCTCGGGTCCGGTCGCCGGGCGCGTCGGCTCGAAGCGATCGCCGGAGAGCGCGGTCATCGCGCCCGACGAGACCGCCAGCGCCGCCGCATTGTAGAAGACGTGGCCGGCGCCGAGGTCCGAAAACTTCGGCCTGGCCGCGCGCCACTTCGTGAGCTCCGCTGGACGGTTCGCCGCCGCGAGTGCCAGCAACTGCCCGACAATCTGGGCGAGATTGTCGCGCCGGACGAGCGCCGCGGGCTGAAAGGTGTGATTGGGCTGAATCTCCATCACGCCGGCCTGCGTCACCGGCAGAATCCACGGCGCGGCCCAATGCGTGCGGACGTCGGTGGCGACGGCGGCGACCCGCCTGGGCGCCGTCTCGATCAGCCGGTCGAGCCGGATGCCGATGAGCGCCGCCACCTCGGCGCGCGTCACCGTCGGCGCGGTGGGCATCTCGCGGAACTCGGCCGGCACCGCGGCCATGTCGGCCTTGTCGCGGAGCGCCTCGCTCTTCGCCCGATAGCTGGGATCGATCGCCGCAGCCCGCGCGTAGACCGTGGCCGCGTCGCGCAGGTTTCCGCGCGCCTCGAGCACCGTGCCGAGCACGACGTAGGTTTCGACATCGGCGGGATCGACCTGCACCGCGCGGCGCGCGTGCGCCTCGGCCTGCTCGAGCGCGCCCCGCGAAGTCTCGACGGCGGCGAGCTCGCGCAGGATCAGCGCGCTCGACGGCGAGAGCGCCAGCGCCTTTTCGAGCGACGCCTGCGCGCTGTCGAGCCGGCCAGCGAGCCGCTCCTTGCGGCCGCTGTCCAGCAACGCCTGCACCTGGCGGAACTTCAACAGTTCGAGCCGGCTCCGCGCCGCTTCCCGCGTCGGGTCGAGGGCGACCAGGCGCTCGAGCGCGGCGACGGCTTCGGTCAGGTTGCCGGCGCCGAGCTGGGCATCGGCCAGCCCCTGCCACGCCGGCAGGTAGCGATTGTCGTGCGTGAGCGCCGTCCCGAAACGAAGCGCCGCCTGCTTGTACTCCTCGTCGGCGAGCAACGCGAAGCCGAGACCGGTTTCGGCGGGATAGAAGTCGGCAGCGCGCTTGAGGACCTCGTTGAAGTCGCGCGTCGCGCCGCGGAGATCCCCGGCCTGCAGCCGTCGCCAGCCGAGATTGTGACGTTCGAGGAGATCCGGCGGCACGATCAGCGTGGCGGGCACCGTGGGCGTCGGGTAATCGGGATACTTCGGCGGAGCATTCGGCGCCGGTGCGGCCGGCGGCGTCTTGCCGCAACCGCTCGCCGCGAGCAGCAGGATCACGGCGGCGACGGCGCGGCGCCTCACGCCGGCACCCGGGCGCGACGAAAGCGGCTCATCAGCCGGCGCGGCACGTCCGCTTCGATCGCGACGCGCTCGCCGTGATTCTGGTGGCTCACCACGCGGGCGTGCCGGTAGAGATCCGCCACGAGTCGTCTATCGGCCTCGCGCCCGTGGTCGAGATCGAACCGCAGGCGTTCGGCGTCCATCGCCAGGCCGCCGGTGATCGCCGCTGTCAGTTCGGCGCGGCCGGCCGACGTCGCGGCCGAAATGAACAAGGCATCGGGATGCGCCGCTTTGAGCCCGGCCAGCCCGTGCCGATCGAGCAGATCGATCTTGTTGAATACTTCGATTGTCGGCACTCTTGTCGCGCCGACTTCGGCGAGCACCGAGCGCACGGCATCGGTACGGCGATCGCGATCCTCGGCCGACGCGTCGATCACGTGGATGAGGAGATCGGCCGCGGCGACTTCCTCGAGCGTCGCGCGGAAGGCGGCCACGAGCTGATGCGGCAGCCGGTCGATGAACCCGACCGTGTCGGCCAGCAGCATCTGCCGCGCGTCGGCGATCTTGACGCGGCGCATGAGCGGGTCGAGCGTCACGAAGAGCGCGTGCGACGCCACGGCGCTCGCTCCCGTCAGCAGGTTGAACAGCGTCGTCTTGCCGGCGTTCGTATAGCCGACGAGAGCGACCGTCGGCACGTCGGCGCGCTTGCGCCGTGATCGCAGATAGCCGCGCCGCCGCCCGACCTCGCCGATCTCTCCCTTGAGCACGGAAATCCGATGACGGATGCGGCGACGATCCGTTTCGAGCTTCGTTTCGCCCGGGCCTCGCGTCCCGATCCCGCCGCCCAGTCGCGAGAGCGCTTCGGACGATCCGGCAAGCCGCGGGAGCCGGTACTGCAACTGCGCGAGCTCCACCTGGAGGTGACCCTCGCGCGTCCGCGCGCGCCGCGCAAAGATGTCGAGAATCAGCTCCGTCCGATCGATGACGCGCCGCCCGAGGACCTCTTCGAGATTCCGCGACTGCGCCGGCGTGAGCTCGTTGTCCACGATCACGACGTCCACGCTGGCTTCGCCGCACGCCAGCGCGAGCGTCTCGGCCTTGCCACGGCCGATGAACGTCGCGGCGTCGGCGACGCGGCGTTCCTGGGTCGCGCGCAGCACGACTTCGGCGCCGGCCGCTCGCGCCAGGCCCGCCAGTTCTTCCAGGATGATGTCAGGGTCGACCGACCGCGAGGTGCGAGTGACCAGTCCGACGATCGCTGCGCGTTCCTTGGGCGGCTCATTCGATCGAGCGCCGCGTTTGCTCATGCTTGCAGCGATTCTAACACGCGGTTCCAGGCCACCGCCCCGGCGCGGATGAGGCGCGGCGGTGACGTTCGCGCATCCACAATCGTCGATGGCAGCCCGCCGGGCGCCGGGCCCGCGTCGACGACCAGCGCGCCGGCACGGATCGACGCCTCCAGATCCGCCAGCGCGTGCGCCGGCAACGCGCCGCTGAGGTTGGCGCTGGTGGCGGTGATCGGCCGGGCAAACGCCTCCGCCAGCAGCCGGGCGACGCGGTGATCCGGAACCCGCACCGCGACCGTGCCCAGGCCGGCGTGAACCGCATCATCGAACGACGCCGGCGCCGGAAGAATCAGCGAGAGCGGCCCTGGCCAGAACCGTCCGGCAAGATCGCGCGTCGCCGCGTCGAGCGTCCCGAAACACGCCTCGACCTGCTCGATCGAGGCGCCGATCACCGGGAGCGCGGCGTCGCTCGCGCGCCCTTTCAGTTCGAACAGCGCACGCACTGCCGGCGCTGACATGGGATCGACGGCCAATCCGTACAGCGTGTCGGTCGGAAACGCGACGACTCCGCCCGTTCGCAGGTGCTCGGCAGCCGGCGCGAGATCGGCCACCGAACACGTCACAGGATCAATCGCCAGGACCATGACGAGACAAGCGTACTGCGACTTGCAAGAGCGCGCTGCAAAACGCGGATGGAGGGGCGGGCTTCAGCCCGCCTTCGCTGCGCCGGCTGAAGCCGGCCCCTCCCGACCCCTTTCTCTAACTTGACATGCGCTGCTTCACAACCCATGCGAGCGCTGCCAGTCCCGCCGCGTCGCAGAAGAAGACAGCCCGCATGCTGAGCGCGCCCACGAGTCCCGCGACGACGGGACTGACGGCGAGACCGATGAGGTACGCCGTCGTCAGATACCCGAACGCGACGCCGCGCATGACCGGCGGTACGGCGTGAGTGGCGGCGGTGTAGATCGACGTCGTCGCGACGCCGATCCCGTAGCCGAACACGACGGCGGTCGCGATGAGCAGGGTCATAGGCGGCGCGGCGCCGAACACCGCCGCGGCAAACGCCCCGGCGAGCGCCATCGCCGGCATCAAGGTGGCGACGGGCTGCTTCCGCAGAAGCAGCGCGCTCGTCTGGTTGCCCAGGGCGGCGGCGATTGCCGTCGTCGTGAACAGCACGCCGCTCAGGAACGGGACGCGCGGCTCGGTGACGCCGATTTCGAGCAGGTACAGCGGCAGCACCGGTCCGAAGCTCCGGTCCACCAGCTGCAACCCGAAGATGGTCGCCATGAACAGCGTGAAGTGCGGAACGGCGCGGAATGTCGCGAACGACGGATCGGGGGCGCCCGATTCGGTCTGCCCGATCGGGCGTCCCATCCGCTCCCGGTACGCAAAGACAACGAGCAGAAAGGCCACCAGGTAGAAGCTGGCCGAGACGAGAAACGCACGACGCAGGCCGAGCGCCGCGGCGAGCGCGCCGCCAATCGCCGGGCCGAGCGCCGGACCGAGCCGCTGCGCCGTCTGCACCCAGCCGATCGCCGCCGCGACGTGCTCGGGCGGCGCCGATTCGGCCGCCATGGTCATGGCGATCGCGCCGTAGCCGGCGAACAGTCCCTGGATCGCGCGGAGCACGAATACCTGCCAGGGCGCCGTCACGAACGCCATCAGCGACATGATCAGCACGAAGCTGACGAGCGAACGGACGACCATCAGCTTACGGCCGACGCGGTCCGCGACACGGGCCCAGACCGGCGCCATCGCCGCCGTGATTGCCGGCGTGACGCCCAGGCTCACCCCGGACCAGATCGCGACATCGCCAGGATCCGCGACGCCGAGCTGCGTGAAATAGAGCGGCAGGAACGGCATCACGAGCGTGAAGCCGGTGAACCCGATGAACGCGGCCGCGGTGACCGCGATCTGATTGCGCCGCCAGTGGGGAAAGACTCCGGGAGCGGTTTCCGTGCGAGACATCAGGAAACGACTCCCGGAGTCCCAGAGCGCGTTGCAGAATGATCGGCGCTCGGAGGGGCCGGCTTCAGCCGGCCCAGCGAAGGCGGGCTAAAGCCCGCCCCTCCTTCTGCATTTTGCACCGCGCTCTCAGAACCGGATCCGCAGATCGTCATCCGTTTTTCGCACGTGGATCGTGTCGATGAAGCGGATCTGGTGGGGCGTGTTCTGCATGACGAGCGAGCTGGTCCGCGTGCCGTGGCCGAAGAAGCGGACGCCCTTCAGCAGCGCGCCGTCGGTGACGCCGGTCGCCACGAACGTGATCTCGTCGCCAGACGCCAGATCCGCGGCCGAGTAGATCCGCTTGAAGTCGCTGATGCCCATCTGGTGGCTGCGGGCTTCGTGCTCGGGCGTGGAGACGACCAGCCGTCCGTAGATCTCGCCGCCCAGGCAGCGCATCGCCGCCGCCGTCAGCACGCCCTCCGGCGCGCCGCCAATGCCCATGACGGCGTGGACGCCCGAGCCTTCGATGGCCGCCGCGATGCCGGCGGACAGATCGCCGTCGCCAATCAGACGGATCCGGGCCCCGGCGGTGCGAATCTCGCCGATCAGCTTCTCGTGGCGGGGCCGGTCGAGCACCATGATCACGAGATCCTGGATCTTGCGCTCGAGCGCCCGCGCGATCGACCGGAGGTTCTGGCGCACGGGCCGATCGAGCCCCACGGCGTGCTTCGCGCGCGGGCCGACCACGATCTTTTCCATGTAGAGATCGGGCGCGTGCAGGAGGCCGCCACGGGTAGAGGCGGCCAGCACCGCGATCGCGTTCGCCGCGCCCGTCGCGCAGAGGTTCGTGCCCTCGAGCGGATCGACGGCGATGTCCACCTGCGGCAGGCCGGCGTGCCCTTTGGCCGCCTGACCGACCTGCTCGCCGATGTAGAGCATCGGCGCCCGGTCGCGCTCGCCCTCGCCAATCACGATCGTCCCGTCGATCGGGACGTCGTCCAGCGTCCAGCGCATCGCCTCGACGGCGGCGCGGTCGGACGCCTCGGTGTCGCCCTGCCCCATCGTCTGCGCGCACGCGACCGCGGCGTGCTCCACCACGCGGAGCAGCTCGAGCGACAGATCGACGCGCAGGCCCGACATTACCGCCCGGTGAACGGCGGCAGCTCGCAGCGCGTCGGCTTGTCAGCACGGTAGCCGAGCACGTAGTCCGCCTGCATCAGCTTGTGGATTTCACGCGTGCCTTCGTAAATCACCGCGCCTTTACAGTTGCGGTAGAACCGCCCGACCGCGTACTCGTCTGAGTAGCCGTTCGCGCCGTGAATCTGGACGGCGTCGCCGGCCGCGCGCTCGGAGGCGACCGTGGCGAACCACTTCGCCAGTCCGGTCTCGCGCGTATTGCGACGACCCCGGTTCTTGAGCCAGCCCGACCGCAGCCACAGCAGACGCGCCGACTGATAGTCGGATTCCATCTGCGCGATCATTTCTTTCACCAACTGGTGCTGTCCGATCTCGACGCCGAAGGTACGGCGTTCGAGCGCGTACTTCGCGCTGGCATCGCGGCAGGCGCGAATCAGCCCAGTGGCGCCCGCCGCGACGGTGTAGCGGCCTTGATCGAGCGCGAACATCGCGATCTTGAATCCCTCGCCCGCGCGCCCGACCAGGTTCGCGTCAGGCACCTCGACCTCGTCCATCTTGAAGAAGCCGGTGTTGCCGGCGAGGATGCCCCACTTCTCGGTCAGCGTCCCGCTCGAGAATCCCTTGAACGCACGCTCGACGATGAACGCGCTCAGGCCGGACGGATCGCGCTGCTTCTTCTTCTCGAGATCGGACCAGGCGAAGACGAGGAAGTTGTCGGCGACGTCCGCGAGCGAAATCCACATCTTCTCGCCCGTCAGCAAATAGCGATCGCCCGACTTTATGGCCACCGTCTGAATCCCGCGTGCGTCGCTGCCGGCGGCCGGTTCGGTCAGGCCATACGTCGCGATCTTCGTGCCCTGCGCCTGCGGAACGAGATAGCGCTGCTTCTGATCCTCGGTGCCCCAGCTCAGCAGCGTCAGGCAGTTCAGGCCGGCGTGCACCGACATGATCACGCGCAGTGACGTGTCCACGTACTCGAGCTCTTCGCTGATGATGCCGAGGCTGATGTAGTCCATGCCGGCACCGCCGTACTCGGGCGGCACCGACGCGCCGAGCAGGCCGAGGCCGGCCATCTGCGGCAGCACGTTGCGATCGAACTTGTGCGCGCGGTCGAGCTCGCGGATGCGCGGCGCCACGGCGCGCGCGCCCCAGTCACGAACGGTCTGTTCCAGGAGCTGGTGTTCCTCGGACAACTCGAAATCGATCATGTACGCCTCAACTCCACGGGATCCCCGACGCGCACCCCGAGCCGCTCGGCCGCGCTCATGGCGTGCGCCGCGCACTCGAGGTGATCGGTGCTGCCGAAGAGCGCCCCGACGTCGCCCGGTCCGATGTCGGCATAGGTCGAGACAATCCGGGCGATGGACTGACTGCCGATCGTCAGCTGCAGCGCCCCGGGCCCTTCGGCCAGCCGCTCGCAGGATTTCCGATCCAGGTTCGTCACGACGTTGCCGAACCGATCGACACGCGACACCCGGCCGCGGAGCACGCCGTCGGCGAGCGTCGGCCGCGGCAGCTCCAGCATCAATTGGTCGGAGACCGCGCGCCCGAGCGCCTGCAACTGAATGCCCTTCGCGATCCAGGCCGCCGCGGGGGCAAAGCGATCGCGCCCCTCGAACGTGCGGCTGACCGTCGGCCGCGCGTAGCGGCGCTCCGTCAGCTCGACAGCGCGTTTCACGGGCACTTCTTCCAGCACCGCCGTCAGGACGCCATTGTCCGGGGCGACGAACTTCCAGTCGCCGGCCTCGACCGCCAGCCCGCGGCGCTGCGTGCCCACGCTCGGATCGACCACCACGACGAAAATTGTCCCGGGCGGAAAGTACTTGTAGGTCGCGGCCAATTCCAGCGCGGCGCCGGGGATGTCGTGCGCCGGCAGGTCGTGCGAAATGTCCACCAGCATGACGTCCGGGCAGATAGTCAGGACGACCCCTTTCATCACGCCGGCGTAATGGTCGCTGGTGCCGAAATCCGTCAGGAAGGCAATGATGGGACGGGCCATGGGAACGGCCTAGTGTTCCACAGTCCGCCCGCGAGGGAAAACTACCCCGCCGGTTTTCTGAACAGTGTTTCGCGGGTGCTGGTCTTGAGCAGGACCGATTCGGTGACGGCGAGCGGATCGAACATACGGGTGATGTCGCGGGTCACGAGCACGTTCCGGCGCACGGGCGTGGCCGGATAGCTGCGCTGGCGGAACGTGTTCTGGTCCTCGACGACGAAGCGCGTGTAGTGGAGCAGCTCGACCGCGGTCGTGCCAAAGAAGCCGTAGAGCACGCCGCCGGGCCGGAGCAGGCTGGCCAGCCGGGCGGCCAGCGCCTGACCGGTCGCGCGGTCGAGGTAGTCGAAGACGTCCCAGCACAGGATGCCGTCGAACGACGCGGACGCATGCGGCGTGAGGCGTTTGGAGATGGCCTGCCAGAGCCCGTCCGCCGCGTCCTGGCGCGCCTGGGCCTCGATGTCCGCGTACAGGTCTTCGACCTGAATGCGGCAGGCCAGACGATCACCGAAGAAGGCGACGTTGGCGCCGATCACCGGGCCGAGATCGAGCAGGGCGGGCGACGCGTAATGCGACAGCGCGGCCAGGAATTTCGGCAGCACTTTCGACGCGGCAGTCGTCTCGGGGATGGCCGGGGCGGCGATCGTCGCCGGCTCCGGCTCCCCTCGTCTCCGCGAGCCCCATGGGAACAAGGCCGGCAAGGCGGTCCTCATAGGGGACGTGCGCGACGCCTCAGCGCCCGGACGACGCCGCCAGGCCGGCGGCGGGCTGCTGCTGCGGCGCGTTGCTGCTCGTCGAGCTCGATGTGGCCGGCTTGGTCTCCGCCGCCTTGCCCGTCTCGGGCTTGGACTCGGGCTTGCCGTCCGCCTTGACGCCCTGACGCTGCATGTCAATCGCGCCGCGGAAATGGGCCCCGTCGGCAATCGCCACGCGCGGCGCGGACAGGTCGCCGTCGACCGAGCCGTTGTCGCGGATGTCGACGCGCTCGGTCGCGGTCACGTTGCCGTGGACCTCGCCCTGCACGATGATCGACTTGGCGAACACCTGGGCCTTGATCTTGCCGTTGGGGCCAATGGTGAGCACGTTTTGCCGCAGCTCGATCTTGCCCTCGACCTGGCCTTCGATCGTCAGGTCTTCACTGCCACTCAGCTCACCTTTGATGATGACACTCTTCCCGATATTCACCATGTCCCTCTCTGGATTACGAGCGGCGTCCGCTGCTCGTGGGGCAACCGGCTCCGGTGTTGTGCTGACGGGGGTGGCGCCAGATTGCGGCGACCCTGATGGTTGAGGCGGCTTGACGGCCTCGTCTCTCTTCCACATGGATTGATCTCCAACCGAAGGGCGCCTGAGGCGGCCGGCCGATAGACCCGACACGGCCAGCTGGGGAGTCAGGCGCGACCAGTATATCGGCGTCAGCGAGGATCTGTATATCCCTGAATGTTACGATGGGAAGAACCGTGCGGATCTACTTTGATTACAACGCGACGGCGCCGGTCCTGACCGATGCGGCGGCCGAAATGGCGAGGGCTTTGCGCGAGGATGTCGGAAATCCGTCCTCGGTGCACGCTTTCGGCCAGCGGGCCAAGGCCTGTGTGGACGACGCCCGGCAGGCCGTCGCGGCCCTGCTCGACGGAGAGCCGAGCGAGGTCGTGTTCACCGCCGGCGGGACGGAGGCCGACAACCTCGCACTCCGTGGCGGCGCCGAGGCGCTGGCCGCCTCGGGCCGCCGCCGGATCGTCACGACCGGCATCGAGCACGAGGCGGTCCTCACGACCCTCAAGGCGCTCGAGCGGCAGGGCTGCTCGGTTGTGGCCCTGCCCGTCGGCGAGTCCGGCGTGCTGGCGCCCGACGCGCTCGAGGCGGCCATGACGCCCGACACCGGCCTCGTGTCGGTCATGTTCGCGAACAACGAGGTCGGCACGATTCAGCCGATCGCCGAGCTCGCCGCGATCGCCCACCGCCATCGTGCCCTCTTTCACACGGATGCCGTGCAGGCCGCCGGCAAGATTCCCGTGTCGGTGCGCGCGCTCGGCGTCGATCTGCTCGCGATCTCCGGTCACAAGTTCGGCGGGCCCAAGGGCATCGGCGCGCTCTGGATCCGTCGCGGCGTGCGTCTGGTCTCGCAGATGACCGGCGGCCGCCAGGAGCGCAACCGCCGCGCCGGCACCGAGAACGTCCCGGCGATCGCAGGGCTCGGCGTGGCCGCGCGCGCCGCGCGCATGCACCTCGACGCGCACGCCGCCTCCGCCGCCGCGCTTCGTGATCGGCTCGAGCGCGGCATTCTGGCGAACGTGCCCGGGTCGGTCGTGAACGGCGACCCCGCGCGCCGCGTCCCGAACACGTCCAACATCAGCTTCGACGGCATCGAGGCCGAGTCACTCCTCATCGCGCTCGATCTCGAAGGCGTGGCCGTCTCGACCGGTTCGGCCTGCTCGTCCGGATCGCTCGAGCCGTCACACGTACTGCGCGCGATGGGCTTCTCCAACACCCGCTCGCGCAACTCGCTGCGCTTCAGCCTCGGACCGGGGTCGACCGCCGCCGAAGTCGACTTCGTCGTTGGCGTGCTGCCCAATCTGGTAGCCAAGCTCCGGGCGCTCGGCCGGACCGCCAGCGCGGTGTCCTGAGATGCGCGTCGTCGTCGCGATGTCGGGCGGCGTCGATTCGTCGGTCGCCGCGAGCCTCCTTGCCGAGGCCGGGCACGACGTCATCGGCCTGTCGATGCAGCTCTACGATCAGCGCGACCCCACCGAGAGCTTTGGCTCGTGCTGCAGCCTCGACGATCTCTACGACGCGCGCCGCGTGGCCGCCGCGATCGGCATCCCGCACTACATCGTCAACTTCGAGGAGCGGTTCAAGGCCACCGTCGTCGACAACTTCGTGAGCGAATACGCCGCGGGACGCACGCCGATTCCCTGCGTGCACTGCAACGCCGACATGAAGTTCGCGACGCTGGCGGAGCGCGCGGCCGGGTTCGACGCCGCGGCCGTGGCCACGGGTCACTACACTCGCGTCGAATTCGACGAAGAGACGCGCCGCTTCCGGTTGCGGCGGGGCGTGGACCGCGACAAGGATCAGTCGTATTTCCTGTTTTCGCTGACGCAGGATCAGCTCGCGCACGCGCTGTTCCCCGTCGGGCACCTGACCAAGCCGGAGGTCCGGGCGCACGCCGAGCGGCACGGCTTGCTCGTGGCGGGAAAGCCTGACAGCCACGAGATCTGCTTCGTCCCCGACGGCGACGCCGCCGGCTACGTGGAGCGGCGCCTGGGCGATCGCGCGCGGCCGGGCGAGATTGTCGACAGCGGCGGCCGCCTCCTCGGGCAGCACCGTGGGCTGCATCGCCTGACCGTCGGCCAGCGGAAAGGGCTCGGCGTCTCATCGAGCGTGCCGATGTACGTGCTGCGCCTCGAGCCAGCCGCATCGCGCGTGGTCGTGGGGCCGCGCGAAGAGCTCGGCCGGCGCGATCTCACCGCCTCACGCGTCAACTGGATTTGCGGTGCGGCGCCCGACGGGCCGGTCCGCGTCACCGCCCGCATCCGCCATCGCCACCAGGACGCACCGGCGACCGTGACGGCCGGGGGCGACGCCCGCATCTCGCTCGAATTCGATGAGCCGCAACTGGCGGTCACACCGGGACAGGCGGTCGTGTTCTACCGCGGTGAGGAAGTGCTGGGCGGGGGCTGGATCGACTGATCCTCGGATCCTTGAGGTCCGGCACTGCTTGAGGTCCGGCAACACTTGACGTCGGGGACTTCGCTGGAGGTCCTGCTCTGCCGCGTGAGGTCCAAGTTCGCTCGAGGTCCGGACTTCGCTCGACGTCCGACACTATCGCGGGAGGTCCAAGTTCAAGGTCGCTGGTTCGCTCGCCGCGCCGTTTTCGCTCTCGAGTTGAATTGGCTCGCGTTGCGCATGTGATCGGCGACTGGGGACCTCAAGCCTCGCCAGACCTCAAGCGCTCTCCCTCCGGACCCCGAGCGCTCTCCCTCCGGACCTCTGAAGTCCGGCGTCAGTGTCCGTGATGCTCCAGGAATCGCTCCGCATCGATCGCGGACATGCATCCTGATCCGGCGGCGGTGATCGCCTGGCGGTACACGTGATCCTGCACGTCGCCGCACGCGAAGATACCCGGGACGTTCGTCCGCGTGCCGTCGCGCGTGATCAGGTAGCCGGCGTCGTCCATCTCGAGCTGCCCGGAGAAGAGACTGGTGTTGGGCGTGTGGCCGATGGCGAGAAACAGGCCGTCCACCGGCAGCGTGGACAGCGCGTCGGTCTTGAGGTTGCGGATGTCGATGGCGGAGACCACGCCCTGTGCGGGATCCTTGACGTCGACGACCTCCGAGTCCCACACGAACGAGATCTTCGGGTTGTCGAAGGCCTTGTCCTGCATGATCTTCGAGGCGCGGAGCGAGTCGCGCCGGTGAATGACCGTCACGTGCGACGCGAACCGGGTGAGGAACGTCGCCTCTTCCATCGCCGAGTCGCCGCCGCCGACGACCGCAATCGGCTTGCCGCGAAAGAAGAACCCGTCGCACGTCGCGCACGTCGAGACCCCGTGCCCCATCAGCGATCGCTCGGCCGGCAGGCCGAGCAGCTTCGCCGAGGCGCCGGTGGCGACGATCACGGCGCGTGCCTGGATCTCGCCCTCGTCTGTCACGATCTTGAACGGCGGATGTGAAAAATCGACCGACGTGACGTTTCCGCGGATCATGTCCGCGCCGAAGCGCTCGGCCTGCGAGCGCATCGCGCCCATCAGGTCCGGCCCCATGATGCCGTCAGGAAATCCGGGGAAATTCTCGACGGCGGTCGTCATCATCAGCTGACCGCCGGCCTCGAGCCCTTCGATCATCACCGGCCGGAGGTTGGCCCGCGCCGCGTAAAGGGCCGCCGTCAATCCGGCCGGGCCCGAGCCGATGACGACCACTTTCCGGACGTCATCCAATGTGCTTGTCCACCATCTGCTTGAGCGTGCCCTTGTCGACCAGCCCCACGAGCTGATCGACGATCTGCCCCGCCTTGAAGAGCATCACCGTCGGAATCCCGCGAACCATGTACTTCATGGTCGTCGCGGGGTTGTCGTCCACGTTGAGCTTGCCGACCGCGACTTTGCCGACATAGTCGGCGGCCAGCGCGTTGATCGCGGGCTCCATCGCGCGGCAGGGACCGCACCATTCCGCCCAGAAGTCGACCAGCACCAGTCTCTCTGCCTTGAGCACGGTCGTATCAAAGTTTCCGTCGGTGAACGTCTCAGTGTGCTGTGAAGCCATCGTCCGCGTGTGTCCTTTCCAAGTCTCGTCGGCCCTACGCGCCCGCCGCGGGGCTGCCCCTCTGGGCTCCTTCGACGCGAGCCCGTCTGTACACTTTGACATACTCCCTGGCGGACTGGCGCCAGGAGTGATCGTCGCCCATGCCGTTGACCAGCAGCCGCCGCCACGTCGGCTGGTCCGCGAAAAGACGCACGGCCTGTTTGACAACACGCGCGAGTTCCTCAGCCGAATTGCCGCGGAACTTGAACCCGTTCGCGCGGAGCGCGCGCGACGTGTACGGCTGAATCGTGTCCTCCAGCCCGCCGACGGCGTGAACGATCGGCACCGTGCCGTAGCGCAGGCTGTACATCTGGTTCAGGCCGCACGGTTCGAACTTCGACGGCATCAAGAACATGTCGGCCCCCGCTTCGACCAGATGCGCGAGCGGCTCGTCGAACCCGATGAACGTCCCGACGCGCGACGGATGCCGCACGGCCAGCTGTCGCAGGAATCCTTCGTAGCGGGGTTCACCCGTGCCGACGAAAATGAACGTGGCGCCAGTGGCGATGAGCGCCTCGGCGGCCGCCTCGATGAGATCCAACCCCTTCTGCTCGACCAGCCGCGACACCAGCCCGACGACCGGGCGCGCCCGCGCGTCATCCCCGATGGGCAGCGCGAAGCGCTCGAGCAACGCGCGCTTGCAGACGGCCTTCCCGGAAAGATCCTGCGCGTCGTAGCTTGCCGGAAGGAAACGGTCCGCCGCCGGATTCCAGATGGTCGTGTCGATGCCGTTGAGGATGCCGACGTATCGGTCCGCGCGCGATCGGAGCACGCCGTCGAGTCCGGCGCCGAACGGCGGCGTGAGCGTTTCCCGCGCGTAGGTCGGACTGACGGTCGTGATCACGTCAGCGGCGGTGATGCCGGCCTTGAGAAAACTGAACTGCCCCCAGAATTCGCCGGCTTCGATCGCAAGCACTTCCCACGGCAGACCGAGACGAGGCACGATCTCCCGTGGGAAGAGCCCCTGATACGCGAGGTTGTGGATCGTCTGGACCGTTCCAGCGGGCGCCAGGTCCGGCCACCGCCGGGGATCGTGTCGAAGCCAGCTCAATGCCAGTCCGGCCTGCCAGTCGTGCGCGTGGATGAGCGTGGGTCGAGGCACGCCGGCCGCGGCCGCCTGCCCGACGTCCAGCGCGGCGACCGCAAGCAGCGCAAACCGTTCGGCGTTGTCGGCGAAGTCCCGGCCGCCGCTGCCATAGAGATCGTCGCGGTCGTAGAACGCCGGGTAGTCCAGGAGCATCACGCGTCGGCGCTCCGACAGGGGCCGGGTGTGCAACTCGACGTCATGGGCCGCCCGCCCGAGCCAGACCCGGCGCCGATGCGGGGCTGCCCCATCTATGGGCACGCGGCGATAGCGGGGAGTCACGACGGTGACGTCGTGACCGAGCGCGTCCAGGGCCGCCGGCAGAGATCCGACGACGTCCGCAAGCCCGCCGGTTTTGGCAAACGGCGCGACCTCGGACGCCACCATGAGCACGTTCAATCGAGGGGAGCGGCCTCGAAGCCCACGATCCACCGGAGACATCACGCGCGATCAGTGTAAGGGAGCGGGGAGTTCCGCAAAAACACAAAAGGCCGGCTGAGCCGGCCTTTTGGTGCACCCCGAGCGGGGGCGGATTACTTCTCGTCGTCGCCGCCGACGAGTCCCTGCGACCGGCCGACGATCCAATTGAACAGGTGGCGCGCTTCCCAGAAGCGCGCGGTGCTGTTCGCGGCGCCGAGAATGACGACCGCGACCTGCGGGCCCTGGGGCACGCGGAGCAGCGTCGCGAGGCAGTAGCCGGCCTTGCTGATGAAGCCGGTCTTGCCGCCGACGACGTCGATGCCGCTGCCGAGCAGCCGGTTCGTGCTGTGCACGTTGATCGCACGCTGACTGGTCTGCACCTGGTATTCAGACGTGCGCATGATCGTGCCGAGCGTTTCGTCCCCCGCGGCGAAAGCGATGAGGTGCGACAGATCGTAGGCCGACGAGACGTTGTTGCTGTCGAGGCCGGACGGGTCGGTGTAGTGGGTGTTGGTCAGTCCGAGCTCGGTCGCCATCGCGTTCATCCGCGTGACGAAGCCGGCCGTGCCCCCTTCAGAGGTGCGCGCGAGCACGCGTGCGGCGGCGTTGTCGGAGGCGATGAGCGTCAGGTGCAGCAGGTCGTTGTAGCTCACGAGCTCGCCGGCGCGGATATGGGTCACCGACGCGCCCTTCATGTCGGCGCGCGTCACGGCGACGCGCTGCGTCAGGTCGGGATCGTCGGCAATGAACGTCACCGCCGTCATGAGCTTGGTCAGGCTGGCGATCGAGCGCTGGTCGTGCGCGTTCTCGCCGTAGAGGACGGTGCCGGTCTGCGGGTCGAAAATCACCGCGGCCGCGGCACGGACGTCCGGAATCAGGTTGCCGAGCAGGTCGCGCTTGAACCGCGCGGTCATCGCGTCGCGGAGCTGGCGGTCGGCGGCCGCGGCGCGGGCGCGGGCGGCAGCGGCGGCGCGGGACCGGGCGAGCGTCAGGCTGGTGCGCGTCCGCGGCGCTGGCGCCTTCGCGGCCGGCTTGGGCGGAGCCTTCTGTGCAGACGTGGTTTTCGTCGTGGTCGACTGCGGCGCCGCCCAGAGCGGTCCGGCACCAGCCGCCACCAGCGTGAAGACGCTGAGTACAGAAATCCGACCGAGGCGCTTGGCTAGTTCCACTCTTCCTCCAACGCGCCGCCTGAGCGACGACTTCCTACTGTCTTGGGACCGCGAGGGTCACGATGGACCGCCCGCCATCCTAACATCCCAAGTTCTTCCCCTGCAATACGTTCCGCTACGGTACTTATCGGCAGGAGCCACACAATCCGCACCACTCCGGCCGCCCGACCCGGGCCACGAGGCGGCGTACTTTCAATTTCGTGGGATGCCGAACCCGGCGCGCCAGAACCGGAGCGCCGGACGCGGTTGATGTTATGACGATCACACTCGTGTGATGGGCGGGCAACCGCCGTTGCCAGCCGCGATCGGATCGGTCGTCGCCGCGCCAAAGCTCGCGTGCGGGACGCTCTGAAGGCGTCCGTTCGGAACTCGGTTTCGCCGTTCGGAGCACTGTCAACCTGCAGCACTGACTGTTCTGGGGTTGGCTACGGAACTTCGGAGGCCGCCCCGGGGATCCGGACCTCTGCTCGCGAAATCGCCAAAGAACCAGAGTGTTTGGCTTCTCGTCGCGGCATCGACGGCGCGCGGCGATCCAAGCGCTTGGCGTCAAGAATCCAACAAGGGCGGCTACTCTGACACACCGTCCGGACACACCGGGCGCGTGTTTCGCCCACCCACGCGAACTCCCTCTAGGCCGGACTCGTAGGAGGGTTTAGGCGCTGGGTTCGGAGGTGCCGAAGATCCGGCACGCCGCTTGCAATGCGCCTGTACGAGGTTCCCCATGAGTCTCGTCCGCCTTCTCGGGTTCACAACACTCAACTGCGGGTGTGTCTCGGGGCGGTATCGCGAGATGGGCACCAACCGCGAGATCACCTACATCGAGGAAAAAGGCACGGCCTGCGCGCACTCCGGCCACCAGCGCAATCAGCCCGTCAGCGCCGACCGCGTCGCCCACGGTTTCAACGCCGGCGACGCCGTCCGGGCCTCCTAGGGGCCCAGGGTCAACGGCCAAGGCCCAGGCACTCGGGACCCCGCACGCCGCACTCCGCACGCAGCACCACCGCACCAGCACCGAGCACGGCCGCACCCAGCACCCGCACCCAGCACCCTGCACAGTGCACCGTGCACTCGGTACTGTACTTTTCCCCGTCTGTTGCCGAGAATGGTCTCCGTATGGCGCTGGCGCTCGTCTCCAAGCAGCCGCTTCGGCCTCGGTACGAGCTGGTGCATGGCCGGACCACGCTGCGGTTCTACCTCGGCGACTGCCTGAGTATCCTGCCCGAGCTCGCCCCCGAATCGGTCGGGGTCGTCGTCACCTCCCCGCCGTACAACCTCGGCATCAAGTACCGAACCTACAGCGACGACATTCCGCGGACCGAGTACCTCAACTGGACGGATCGATGGATTCGGGCCGTGGGCCGGGTGATGCGCGAGGACGGATCGCTCTTCCTCAACGTCGGGGCCAAGCCAACCGACCCGTGGATCGCGCTCGAGGTGGCGCAGGTCGCGCGGCGGCACTTCAAGCTGCAGAACACGATTCACTGGGTGAAGTCGATCGCCATCGACCGGCAGGCGACGGGCTCGGCGACCGGGCTGGAGCGGGATATCGCCGTCGGCCACTACAAGCCGATCAACAGCGACCGGTTCGTCAACGACTGCCACGAGTTCATCTTTCACTTCTCGCCCGGCGGCCGGACGCGTATCGATCGCCGCGCCGTCGGTGTGCCCTATCAGGACGCGTCGAACATCAAGCGGTGGGCGAAGGCCGGCGAAGGCCTGCGCTGCCGCGGCAATACCTGGTTCATTCCCTACGAGACGATTCAGAGCCGCGATCGCGATCGCCCGCATCCGGCGTCGTTCCCGCCGAAGGTGCCCGAACAGTGCCTGCGCCTGCACGGCCTCGGCCGCGCCGGCGTCGTCCTGGATCCATTTCTCGGTCTCGGCTCGACCGCCCTCGCCGCCGCGCGGCTCGGCCTCGATTTCGCCGGCATCGAGATGGACGAACACTACCTGCGGGAGGCCGTCGATCGGCTCAGGCACGTCCTGCGCGACACGAAACAAACGCACAAAACGTACACGGCTTGAGGTCCGGGGAGCTCTTGAGGTCCGGGGACTTCGCGAGGTCCGGGGACTTCTTGAGGTCCGGCGCGACGCCTGAAGTCCACTGCTTGAGGTCCGGCGCTGCGCGTGCGGTCCACCGCGGCTTGACGTCCGGTGCATTCGCCTGAAGTCCGGTGCGTCCAGGACTTCGCGCGTCAGCTCCGAAGCTCGACCGTCAGCGCCGGACCTCCTGCGATGGCGCCGGACTTCAGGCGTCCGTAATGGACCTCAGGCGATAGCGCCGAACTTCGGGCGTCAGTGCCGGACCTCCGGCGACAGCGCCGGACTTCAGGCGTCTAGTGCCGGACCTCGAACGGTAGCGGCGAAAAAGCGGCCAAAAAAAGAGGGGCGGGTCTCCCCGCCCCTCTTCATCAGTCAGTCGTGCCGCTTACCAGAGGAATTTGACACCAAGCTGCATGTCGCGCGGGCCGAAGAGCGTGTTGCTTGCGGCCGTCGCCACCTTGAAGTTCGGGTCGCTGGCGATGTTCACGGTGACCTTCCCCGCCGCGTCGACTGACGAGCTGGTGGCGCGGTAGGCGGTGGTCGTGAAGCTGGTGTAGTTCACCCAGTTGGCCACGTTGAACGCTTCCCAGAGGGCCACGATCTGTCGCTGGCC
>Ga0111538_10000757_pt1 | contig 44500 bp, 53 predicted proteins | sample SoiMethybrSBSTD1_FD_79669 | JGI IMG/M metagenome (GOLD analysis project Ga0111538, IMG submission 79669) | Bulk soil microbial communities from a Populus tree surrounding site in Tennessee, USA - Soil MetaG P. TD hybrid SBSTD1 (version 2)... | ecosystem: Environmental > Terrestrial > Soil >...
CCAAAGCTAAGCAGGCGGTTGATGCATTTGAAAGGGACGAAGAGTATATCGCTCCCTGCGTGCACGGCGAAGGCATTATGATCGACTCGGGTCCATACGATGGGCTGAGAACTGCCGAAGCGCGTGACAAAATCGTTGCCGATTTAGAGGCCGGAGGCAAGGCCAAAGAACGCATCAACTACAAAATCCGCGACTGGTTAATTAGTCGCCAGCGGTACTGGGGTGCGCCAATTCCGATGATCCATTGTCAGAAGTGCGGTACCGTACCAGTACCGGAAGATCAATTGCCAGTAGTCTTGCCCGAGATGGAGAGCTACGAGCCAAGTGGCGATGGCCGCAGCCCGTTAGCCCGCGTCAGCGACTGGGTCAATGTAAGCTGCCCCAATTGCGATGGCCCCGCCCAGCGCGAAACCGACACTATGGACGGCTTTGCTTGCTCTAGCTGGTACTTCCTGCGTTTTGCCGACCCGCATAACAGCGATAAGCCGTTTGATCCTGAACAGGTTACGCATTGGCTGCCAGTCGATGATTACATCGGCGGTGCCGAGCATGCCGTCATGCATCTGCTCTATGCCCGTTTCTGGACCAAAGTCATGCAAGACGAGGGTTTAATCGACTTTAGCGAACCGTTTAAAACCCTGCGCAACCAAGGTATGATCCTGGCGCCCGATGGCCAAAAAATGAGCAAATCAAAAGGCAACACCATCGAACCCGACGGTCTGATTGAACAAGGCTATGGTGCCGACGCTATCCGCGTAATGGAACTATTCATTGGCCCATGGAATCAAATGGCCGCTTGGAGCGTTGAGGGCATGGGCGGAAGTTTCCGCTTTTTGCAGCGCGTTTGGGCGCTCACACAAGGAGTAGCCGAACACTCGTCTACCGAAGAAAGCGAAGACTTACAGCGGGTTATCCATCGCACCATCAAAAAGGTGACCGACGATCTAGAAAGCCTGAGCTTTAACACTGCCGTCGCTGCCATGATGGAGGCGGTTAATGACCTCTATAAATTGAAGGTACGCACTCCATTGTCAAAAAACGCTATCGAGACGCTACTCAAGCTCCTGGCGCCATTTGCTCCGCACATCACCGAGGAACTGTGGGCACAGCTGGGCCACAAGACATCGATTCATACCAGTGAGTGGCCAACGTACGACGATCGGTACTTAGTAAGTGACACCATGACCATTGTGGTGCAAATAAACGGTAAAGTCCGCGCTCAGTTAACGGTCGCCACCGACGCTACCGAACAACAGGTTATAGAGGCCGCCAAAACCGACCAAAAAGTTGCCGGCTATCTAGACGGCAAAGACATCAAAAAGACTATTTATATACCCAATAAACTGGTCAGTTTTGTAGTAGGGTAGCCTATTGTATGGGTTCGACTGGACTGTGAGCCGTTGTGGGCTCAGGTTTTACATTGGACTGATTGGGGCCCAAGGCAACAGCGACTGCAAGAGCAGCGTGGACGGCAATGGTTCGAGCGGTGCGGCCAACGGCTTCAGAGACCTCGGTGACAACCTCAGAGAAACTAGCTTCATCACCGATTGTCGACTCGGCGACAATTACAGATGCACTACCAAGCTCGTCTAGACCGGGAAGGCCCGAGGGCTGTAACGGTACGTCCAGCACAACGTGCGCCGGAATCGGCTCCCGCCGGGCTGTCGGTATCCAGTCTCCAAGGAATGTGGTTACACGACCAGTGTAGGGAACAAGTTCTTGTCCTGACATGACCCTATTATATCATTTTATAATGTTTGAGTCAATTATCCCGACGTGACTAATTTCGTCCTGGTTCTACACCAGGGGCTTGCACAATAGTTATGGCGCCCACAAACCATACCGTTCCGTCGTCTTCGGACTGGCAGGCTCCATCGACAGTAAAGGGCACCTCATTAACAGATACGCCCTCATAGTTGATCGTGCTGTTAAGGCCCACGTTAACTGTCTCGTGTGTTTTTGTGGCATTAAAATCTTGCGCCGCAACCCCACAGGATTTTAAATCTTTATGCTCACCGAAGGGTGGGGAGTTGTAGAATTCGGTACCCGCCTTAATGTGCGTGCTTTCACCAGGCTTTGGGGTCGTAAATGGCTTGCAGCCACTGGCGCCTAAAGCCAGACCGGCGGCTGTTAAACCGGCGACCACTACTCGCCAGACCTTGCGTTCGTCGGTGGACGGTTGACGATTATGAGTTGAGGGCGCGCTCTGCATGGATGTACTCATTATCATACCTTGTTATCTCTGTAATTTAAGGTATAATGAAGAATAATTATCAGAAAAGCAATAATTGCTTAAGGAGTATTTTTACCCATGGGTAAACCAAAGAAACGAACATCTGCCCGTCGCACCGGCTCTCGCCGCAGTCACCTAGTGGTGGAGCTAGCTCGTACGGTCAATGCTAAATCGCCGGTTAAGGCATACACTACTAGTCGCGAAAGCGCCAAAAAGTCCGCTTAAAAGCGTGCACGTAAGTGGGCTATACTAGTAGGGTAATCAGGAACATTTAACAAGATGGCATCGAATCGTCACCTCGGTCGTATCATCGCCCTGCAAACGCTGTTCGAACAGGACTTTCGCCGGGCTGTCAACGATGCTAGCTTCGATATTACGGATGTCTTAAAACGTAATATTAATCGCTATCAGGCAACCGTTGATGATACTGATTTTATTGACCGTTTGGTGCGTGGCGTTGTCGAACACGAGGAAGATCTTGACACATTATTACAGCCAATTGCCCCAGAATGGCCGATGGCCCAGATTGCCCGCATGGACCGCGTAATTCTGCATATGGGTGCGTACGAGTTAGTGTATGCCAAGGATATTCCGCCCAAAGTTGTTATTAACGAGGCAGTCGAGCTGGCCAAGGCTTTTGGCAGCGAAAATTCGTCCAAGTTTATAAATGGCGTCCTTGGCACCGTGCTGCGGAATCAAGAAGAAGCTAAGGGGGAATCCCCAAAAACTCCTAAAAAGGCTAAAACCTCATGAAACGACCGCAGCCAATCCAGGGTTTCCGCCGTTTTGTCGCCCGTCGTCCATCTATTCAGGAAGTGGTGCATGAAATTACGGCTGGTGGGGTTATCTTTCGGCGCGATAAAGCGACTGGCAGACTCGAGATTTTGTTAATTCAGGACGCTAAGAATCGTTGGACCATCCCCAAGGGCCATGTCGAACCAAACGAGGAACCCAAAGCCACTGCCGAACGCGAAATTCGCGAAGAAACTGGCCTGCAATCGATGCAGGTACTCCAGTGGCTGGGTAAGGTCAACTTTCGCTACCGGCGAGGACAGATTTTGGTATTGATGACCATGCACATCTATTTGGTGCAAGCTCAAGGCGATACCAACAAATTACAACCAGAGGATTGGCTCAACGACATTCAGTGGTTGCCAGCGACGGTTGCCATCGACAAGATCGCGTACGACGATATCGGTAAATTAATATTGGTGGGGATGAAAAAAATACGAGATGCCAAACTATAACATTGCTAGTTCTGCATATAACACACTTGTTGTAAAAAATAGGAGACGTCGTGGACTATAGCTCATACAAAGATTTTGCCCAGAAGGTGTTGGGTGTTGAGTTTACCGACATCGAGCTATTGGTCGTTGCCTTCACGCACCGTTCGTACTTGAACGAACATAAATCGGCCAGCGAACAAAATGAACGTTTGGAGTTTTTGGGCGACGCAGTGCTCGAACTAGTAGTGACTGAATACCTCTACGCTAATTTTAGTGAACCCGAAGGCATATTAACCAACTGGCGTTCTAGCCTGGTGCGCACCGAAAGTATTGGCGCTGCGGCCACTAAATTTGGGTTTGAGCCATTGTTGCGTCTAAGCCGGGGCGAAAAACGGGGCACCGAGCGGGCCCGGGCCCAAATTTTGGCCAATAGTTACGAAGCAGTCGTCGGTGCGATGTATCTAGATAAGGGATATGCCGCTGCAAGGTCATTTATCACGAAGAGCATTTTGGCGACATTTAAAGACATTTTAAAGACCGGTTCGTGGCTCGATGCTAAATCTCATCTGCAAGAGGTTGCTCAGAGCAAAGAGGGCCATACTCCTATCTATAAGGTGCTTAGCGAAGAAGGCCCAGACCACGACAAGACTTTTTTGGTTGGTGTGTATGTGAATGGCAAGCTGAGGGGCCAGGGCCAGGGGCCCAGCAAGCAAATCGGTCAGCAACAGGCCGCCGAAGCCGCACTGAAATCGTTTGGGATATAGAGCAGGGGCCGGACTGCTATGGATGAGGTCGAGCTAGGGACAGTTGCTATACGAGAAATTGACCCCAGTGTTGAGCTGGATGTGTTAGACCAGGCTGCCAGACTTATTGCACGAGATGTCGTTGGGCATGAAAGGCGTTTTCTAGACGTTAGGGACGAGCTCGGTGCTTTAAATACGCACTTGATTGGTTTGTTTGTACTAAGGCGGCGTTTTGCTGGCGTAAGTTTTGTGCCGGGGCCGTATCAAGAGAGGACCAGGCTAGGTTATTTTGCCATCGTGCCCCCGTTTCGTGGGCGAGGACTGGGTGCACAGTTATTGCGTGCCCATGAAGGCTTGGCTCGGCAACATGGAGCTCAGGAGATGATACTGGAAGCATATCCGGACACGGATAGTTTTCCCGAGGGTCGTGATGCTGCCACTTTTTATCAACATATGGGGTATCAGAGCTATGGTGATCCGCGTGATTTTGAATGGATACGCGATTTAAGGGGCGAAGGTTGACATCAGAGGCGCTTATCTGTAAAATAAGTGCAGATTGTTTTAGCATCTATAAGCTACGGCAGAAAGAGAATTCTAAAGATATATGTTAGCTATCCGCATGCAACGCACTGGTCGCAAAGCTCATGCTATGTTTCGTGTGGTGGTTCAAGACAGCCGCTTAACTCCTACCAGTGGTAAGATCGTTGTCCAGCTGGGTAGTTACGACCCACACACCAAAACAGCTACACTCGATAAAGAAAAAGCCGCAACTTACCTGAAGAATGGCGCTCAGCCATCTGACCGAGCTGCCCGTCTGTTTAAGAGCGAAGGTATTAAACTTCCCAAGTGGGTAGCCTTAGAAAGTAAGCAGAAGGGTGCAGTAAAACACCCCGAGAAGCTGCGTAGAAATCGTCCAGCCGAACCAGTGGCCGAGGCGCCAGCTGAGGTTCCTGCGGAAGAGGCTCCAGCAGCAGAAGCTCCAGCCGAGACTGTAGTTGCCGAATCCGAACCTGCCGTCACCGAAGAAGCCACAACCGAAGCCGAAACCAGCGAAGAAAAAGTCGAAGAAGAAAAAGCCTAAGACCAGGGCGCCATACTTTATCGGCGTATAGTGGGCGGGCCGATAGTGATATAATAAAGCTACCAGTAATGGAGAGTGGTTGAAATGAGTAGTATTGACCAGCAGTTTGTAGAATTTATTGTTAAATCTCTGGTAAGCAAACCCGACGCGGTACAAGTAGAACGACGTATTGACGAAAAAGGTGTGTTACTGGAGCTGACGGTCGATCCAGAAGACCTGGGTCGGGTAATCGGCAAGCGAGGCGCCACCGCTCAGAGTCTGCGCACGTTACTGCGCGCCCTGGGTACAAAAAATGACGCCCGGTACAATCTTAAAATTGTTGATAACGGCGAGCCAGGTGCCCACGGACCCGGCGCACCACGTCAATCTAGTCAAGACGATGGCGACAGATCCGATAGACCCATGCAGGACGATGACCTGCCAAGCGCCCGTACCAGTGACGACGACAATGACGATGATGATGTTGCCGTAGCCCCCAGTTCGGACCAAGACCAAGATAGTTCTAGCGTGGTGAGCAAAACCCGCAAAGAGCTCGAGGAACTGGACGACCTGGACGTATAGATAGATACGACTTTCAAAAAGACCGGCCTGAGAAGCGGCCGGTTTTTTATTGCGCGCTTACAAGGACATATCTTTTTGCTTATGCAAGTGGTATAATTCGGTGGTGACTAAGAAAATACAGATTATTACGCTCTTTCCCGAGATGTTCCAGGGCGTGCTCGGCAGTAGTATGTTGTGGAAGGCGCAGGACCAAGGCGCGGCCGAATTTTCGTATATCAATTTGCGCGATTTTGGGCTTGGCCCTCGCAAGCAGGTAGACGATACGCCATATGGCGGTGGTGACGGCATGCTGCTTAGGCCCGAGCCTCTGGTTGCTGCCATTGAGCAAGCCAAGCAGCGTAGCCCAGAAGCGCTTGTTATATTGCCAACACCTCGCGGACAGCTATATAAACAATCCGATGCCAAAGCGTTAGCCGCCGGCGATCAGGACCTCATCATCGTTTGTCCTCGCTACGAAGGCTACGACGAGCGCGTCACTGACTGGGTTGACCGCCAGTTTTGTATTGGCAACTATGTGCTGACCGGTGGCGAATTGCCGGCTATGGTCATTATTGACAGCGTAGTGCGCCTGCTGCCTGGTGTCTTAGGTGGGCAGGCTAGTGCCGAGATTGAATCTTTCCAGGACGACGACCAGTCAATTGAGTTCCCACAGTATACGCGGCCCGAAGAATTCCGCGGCCAAAAAGTTCCCGAAGTCTTGCTGAGCGGCCACCATGCCGAAATCGCCAAATGGCGCAAAGCCCAGACTGATAAATAAAAGAGGAAAAGAGCAGCTTGGGCAAAATGTATTCCATTTTGCCGGCACGCCCCAGAAAAACCTTAGGTTTGTCTCAAAAGGCAACTAAGCAGGAATAGGTGGTTCGATATACCGCTCGACAGTTTCTGCAAGCAACCAGGCCGAAAAACTGCGCAGATCGAACGAAGCATGGACGGTATTCGGCTGGACACGCACATTCACTGGCTCCCGCGGGCCTTCAACCTTTGTTGCACCCCGGACACGTCTAAGCATTGGTTCTAGGCCCTGAACATCGTCATCATCGATAACCATGCTGTACTCGGCAAAACGGATGTCTAAGCCTATGCCTGGATGGTCTGCGGCGATAGCAATTGCGCTCATAAGTGCCAATGGCCGCGCCCAGACTCTCGCATTGTTCCATCTATCAACCGGCCCGTTATAGGCATTTTGCACTGCTCGCCATCGACCTTTTAACCCAACTTGATCAGTCGGTTTTGGCCTGACAAGGCCAAGCTCCGGAGTTTCTAACATAGTCCGCTGTGAGTGGCGATATTCGTCTACCATAGCTTTTCCGTCATGAATTGAGACAGAGCGCCAGCCGACAGGTTCTTGGGCGTGTACAGCAGCGACGGGCAGTTGTTCGGTTGTGGCCATGACCAGGGCGGCCAGTCCGCCCGCCGATCGACCGGCTACGACTATACTCGATAATTTTAGCTTCTCTACCTCGGGCATGATCTGTTTTTCGGCCAGTCTTCCCATCGCACCTATATAGCCGGTCGCCAGGCGCCGGCCTTGCCCGGGCCAGGTTGCTGTCCCGGGCCGGTCAGCGGCAATAACGTGCACGCCAAGCTGGTCGGCGTAATAGTCGGCATCTCTTCCAGTATCGCTGTCTACTATTGAACCACCATGGTTCAATAAAACTACACCGACTTTCTCTGAGCGTAGTGGCGTCTTGGGCGAATTCTTGGGTGAATATGGGCGAACAGCCATAGCAGCTACCATACCATCGTTGAGACGACTCGTCCACAGGAGAGATTAAGGAAATAAAAAAGAAGCTCATTGAGCTCCTCTCTTAAAAATTTCTCCCCCAGCCGAAACCGGGGGCGTCCCGAAGGAATTTGTGCTTTTAATTATAACATACTTTGGAACGTATGGTTGGGCAATGTGGTGTGGTCTATAATAGAAAGACAATAGGAGGGCGAGGTATGAAACTGTCATTTATTAAGCCGGTATATGCACACTGCGATCTGCCATGTGGTGTGTACGATCCATCGCAGGCCCGCGTTGAGGCCCAGAGTGTGCTCGAAATCATGAAAAAATATCCTGCGCTGGACCACCCGGAAGACAAGTGGCGAGCGGTCTTTATAAAAGAGCAACGAGCCGAATTGGTAAAGCATCATTTGTGGGTCTTATGGACTGACTACTTTAAGCCCGAGCACCTAGAGAAATATCCAGACCTACACGATAAGTTTTGGAAAACCACCAAGCAGGCTGGCAACTGCAAGAAAACTGTCGATCCAGCCGAGGGCCAGAAGTTACTGGATATGATCGATGAAATTGCGACTATCTTTGCCGAGACCAAAAAATAAGCTGCTACTAGTTCGTCGGGTGGTGGGCGATAGTATGGTCCCCACGCTAGCACCAGGTGGGATAATCATTGGCGTTTGGCATCGGCGCGCTAAAGTTGGCGATGTCGTGATTATTAAGCACCAAGGCCTGGAGAAAACAAAGCGCATCACCCAGATGGCCGGTCGCCGTATATTCGTAGAAGGCGATAATGCTATGCAAAGTACCGATAGCCGGCAGTTTGGTTGGATTGACCAAAATTCTGTTTTGGCTCGTGTGATTTGGCCGCGCACCGGCAACTGGCCGAAGGGTCGAAGTTCTGGTATGCTATAACAGATATGAACGCTCAAGAAATTCGCCAGGCGTATCTGGAATCTTTCCAAAAACAGGGACATGCCATTGTCCCCCGGGCACTTTTGGTGCCGCTAAACGATCCTACGACTTTATTTACCGGTTCTGGCATGCAGCCGATGATCCCGTATCTTTTGGGAGAGACCCACCCCAAAGGCACGCGGATTGCCGACAGCCAAACCTGTCTGCGCGCTCAGGACATCGAAGAAGTCGGCGACAACCGTCACGATACGCTGTTTGAAATGCTTGGCAACTGGAGCCTTGGCGATTATTTTAAAAAGGAACAATTGCCCTGGATTTATGAGTTTTTGATCGACGTTGTCGGACTCGACCCTAGCAAGCTGTACGCTACCTGTTTTATTGGCGATAAGGCCAACAACATCCCACGCGACGACCAAAGCGCCGAAATCATCAAGAAAATTTTTGCCGACAAGGGTATCGAAGCCCACACCGCCGACATCGGTTCCGAGGCCGATGGCTATGCGCGCGGTATGAAGCCGGGTGAGCGTATTTTCTTTTATGACGACAAAAAGAACTGGTGGTGGCGCGGTAGCGGCCTGGCCAACATGACCGTTGGTGAGCCAGGTGGCGGTACGAGCGAGATATTTTATGAGTTTGACTTTGTATCACATAACCCAGAATATGGCGCTAACTGCCACCCCAATTGCGACTGCGGTCGTTTTGTAGAAATCGGCAACAGCGTGTTTATGGAATACGTTAAAACCGAAGGTGGCCTAGAGAAACTACCCAAGCAAAATGTGGACTTTGGCGGCGGCCTGGAGCGGATTGCACAAGCGGCCATCGATAGCCCGGACATCTTTAAGATCAGCATTATGTGGCCGATTGTCGAAAAGCTGGAAGAAATTTCCGGCAAAGCATACGACGCGCATACTACAGCCATGCGCATTATTGCCGACCATATCCGTAGCGCCACCTTCCTGGCCGTTGACGGCGTGACGCCGAGCAACAAAGAGCAAGGATACGTTATGCGCCGGCTGATGCGCCGCGCTATCCGCCAGGCCTTCGAGCTGGGTATCGAACAAAACTTTTTGGAACAAGTTGTGCCAGTGGTGGCCGGTATGTACGAAAACGATTTCCCCGAGGTCGCCGCCAAAAAACAGGAAGTCATCGATATTCTGGTAAGAGAAGAAAAGATCTTCCGTCAAACCTTGCGTAAGGGCTTACAGATATTTGACAAGCTTGTTGCCTCAAAAGATCTGAAGGTGGGCGAAGGTACGCAAGATTTCAAAGTAATGTCTGGCAAGGAAGTATTTACCTTATATGATACCTATGGCTTCCCATATGAGTTAAGTCTTGAAGAGGCGTATAAGCGTGGCGTCAATATGCTCCCGGTGGAGGAAGTGAAACGAGGCTTTGATCAGCTAATGCAAGAGCAGCGCGACCGCTCACAGACTGCCAGCAAGGGCGTGTTTAAGGGCGGTCTGGGCGGCCAAACGATGCAGCACAGAAAATATCACACCGCCACGCACCTGATGTACCAAGCGCTGCGCGAAGTGTTGGGCAACCATGTCGTCCAGCGCGGTAGTAATATTACCGAAGAGCGCTTACGTTTTGACTTTTCTCACCCAGAAAAAGTTACACCAGAACAAATTGCCGAAGTAGAGAAAATCGTCAATAAGCAGATCGACAACGACCTTACGATTAGCTGGCAGGAATATCCCACCAAAGTTGCAGTCGAAGAAAAGGGTGCGCTTGGCCAGTTTGGCGATCGCTACGGCGATACGGTTAAAGTCTATAAAATGATCAAAGAGGGCGACGATAAACCTTTTAGTTTCGAAATCTGCGGCGGCCCGCACGTTGACCACACTGCCGAACTGCATGAAGGCGGTAAACACTTTAAGATTACTAAGGAAGAAGCCAGCTCTGCTGGCGTGCGAAGAATAAAAGCGGTCTTGGCGTAAATCTAGCCTGCGCCAGACAAAGGGGGTTAGTATGACTAGTTACGTAGCTTTCCTGCGTGGCATTAACATCGGCAAACGCCAGGTAAAAATGGAAGAATTGCAAGCGGCCTTTCAGGCACTGGGGTTTGAGGCCGTTCGGACGTACATTGCTAGTGGCAATGTCGTGTTTGAGGCTCTAGAACAAGATAGCGCAACTCTGACGAAGAAAATCGAGCAAAAGTTAGCCAAGCAGTTTGGGTTTGATATCAGCGTTATGCTTCGTTCGCTTAGCGATTTACAAAAGTTGGTGAAAGCCAACCCGTTTTCGGGTGCCGAGCCTACCCCAGGGACCAAGCAATATGTCACCTTTCTGACAGAGCATCCTAAAGTGGCCCTCAAAACTCCGTATAAAGATACTGACAAAACATTCACCATTTTGAGTGTTTCGAATAGTCAGGTTTTTAGCTTGCTCACACTTTCGCCAGGCACTGGCACGACTGATCTTATGAAGTTTTTAGAAAAACAATTCGGCAAAAATATTACTACCCGAAACTGGGACACGTTGATGAGGCTAGCTCCCATCCAGCCATAATTTTCGAGGCCAAAACCAAAGATTTTTTGAGCGAAAATCGTAAAGTGGGAGGAGGCATACCTGAAGGTACGCCGACGAGCACTGAGCGGTTTACAGCCAAAAAGGACTGGTTTTGGGCCCGGAAACTTTATGGGTGGATGGGAGCTGATAAAATAGATAGTATGAATAGCAAACTTATCGCCGAAGCATCGACAACTATTAAAGCCCCCGCCTCCAAGGTTTGGGATGCGCTGATTAACCCTAAGCTCGTGAAGCAATATTTTTATGGAACAGAGGTAGTTTCTGACTGGAAAGTAGGCAGTAAGATCGCCTTTAAAGGTGAATGGGAGGGCAAACCCTACGAAGACAAGGGCAAGATTTTAGTCTTTGACCCCGAAAAAAAGTTGCAATATACCTATTTAAGTAGCTTTTCTGGCCTGCCTGACAAACCAGAAAATTATGGCATCGTGACGTTTGACCTAAAAACGAAAGACGATTCTACGCAAGTAACTCTTTCGCAAAGCAATTTCGAAGACGAAGCTGCACGTTTACAGTCAGTAGAAAATTGGAAAGGTGTTTTGGGCGAGTTAAAAAAGTTCTTAGAGGGTTAGTGGTAACGTTCACCCTGTCAGCTATTGGTTAGGTGGACCTTTTTAGGCGTGATGGTGTGGCGTATGGTGCTGGATGTGCCGTTTGTGGCGAACATGGCGATGAGTAGCGTGGAAGAGATAGCCGCCAATAACTGCTAGTGCGGCAATCACTAATACAGAGCCCGGACCCGTACTGGGTAATTCGGCTGGCGAAATAGTAGTTTCTATGACGGCGGTAGGTGTGCTTTCTGGGGTCTGGGTAGACACAGAAGTAGTGATTGGGATTATATCGTCAGGTGGAGGGGGAGCGGGGGGTGGCGGTGTTTCTTTTGGAACAGGGGTACCAGTGACCGGATTGGCACAGGCAGCCAGTATAGCAAACTTAAATTGATCGTCCTCGTCCATAACAACAAAAGCGGCTATGGAGTTCGCTCGGAACGAGACGCTTGGTGGCCGGGTATAAAATGTGGTGCCGCCAGATGAACGGCGAGTACTGCCGGCAATGTTTTCTCGGCCGGCCGTCATGGCATTTGTGGCCACAACCTTTCCATCAACGACTACCGTTCCATCTTTATACACCCGTCCGGCAGTGACGTTTTTATTTTTATCTATGTCGTTAATGTCGTCAGCGGTAATGCCAAAGTAATTATAGATTTGGGCGACACCCTTGTTGGGATAGCGTTGTTGTAACTCTTTGGTGGTTAACGCTCCACAGCTAATGACGGCGTTAGTATCGCAGTCGCGTGGCGAGATAATACTTAATGCACTGACTAGCCCACTAGTTCTTAGAAACGACACAAGCAAAACACCAACAAAGGCACCCACAACCATACCATGCACAAACTTAGGCGTTATGCGCAGTAGCGTCTTGGCGTGGTGATGTATGTGTTTCAATGTTGTCTCGTTTTTTGTGTATATACGTTTTCTTTTATAGCTTAAGCATGATTATAAGCTAGCTATTTTGTTTGTCCAGTCATTACCCCTTATATGTGTATAAACCCATCTTATATGTGTAGTAAATTCTATTACGCTAATGGCATTGACTAGCCCGTATGTAGAGAATATTATCATAGGTACGCGCTATATATGGTGTTCTGATACAACACTATAGTGCCAAGAGTTTCGGGGGCTTGAGACTGGCCTTCGAGGTGGTCTTCATTAATATAAAAATATTCCGTGGGCATTGGCGGCAATTAGTTTGCTGATGTCAAAAAAAGCGGCAAAAGGAGGGGTCCTGTGAATATTAGCGTGGTTAAGCGTGATGGCTCGAAAGTGCCATTTGATGCCAATAAGATTAATCAAGCCTTGGAGCGTGCTAGTCGCGGTTTGGATGACCAAATCGCCAAGGTAGTGCAGATAGCCACAGAAGTCCAGTTGACCCTGTTTGATGGCATTACAACCGAACAATTAGACGAAGCCGTAATCCAGACCGCCCTTCAGAATGTAAAAGACGATCCAGATTTTGATACTATTGCCGCTCGTTTGCTTTTAAAGATTATTTACAAGCGCGTACTAGGAGATTACGAAACCGACGAGCAACTCAGGAAGCTCCACGTGGCCTCCTTTCCGCACTACCTCAAAAGAGGTATCAAAGACAAATTGCTCGATGAGCGCATGAACGACAAACTGTTCGACGTAAAGCGTTTGTCCGAGGCGCTTGATCCTTCGCGCGATAATCTTATGAAGTATTTGGGCGTTGTGACCTGTCGTAACCGCTATAGCATTTTTGGTCCGCATGGCGAACCTATCGAGACCCCACAATTTAGCGCTATGCGTATTGCGATGGGCTTGAGCTTTAACGAGCCCAATCCCACCGAAGCAGCGTTAAATTTCTACGAACACATTAGCAAATTGGAATATTCACCTGGCGGTTCAACGCGTATTAATGCCGGCACTTCTTTCCCACAACTGAGCAACTGTTTCTTGATGGAAACACAGGACGACATGGAGTCTATTGCCAGAACGGTTCGCGATGTTATGTGGATGAGTAAGGGTACTGGTGGCATTGGATTGTCGATGAACAAATTGCGGGCCGAAGGTTCGCCTATTCGTACCAATAACACCGCCTCTACCGGGCCGATACCTTTTATGCACATTGTTGATTCGGTCCTACGGGCAGTCAGTCGTGGTGGTAAAAAGCTAGGCGCCTTGGCTTTTTACATGGAAAACTGGCATCTTAATTTTCCGCAGTTCCTTGATCTTAAGCAGAACTCGGGTGACCCATATCTTCGTACGCGGACAGCCAATACGGCAGTGTTCTTAAGTGACGAATTTATGAAACGGGCAGAAAAGAATGAGCCCTGGTATTTATTCGATCCAGCAGAAACCAGGGATCTTTGTGAACTCTATGGATCAGCCTTTAGTAAGCGTTACAAAGAATATATTGCCCTGGCCGAAGCCGGCAAGATGCGCATATACGAAAAGATAAGTGCCCGCAAGCAACTAAGACAGATTTTGATAACTCTACAGGCCACATCGCATCCTTGGCTGACCTGGAAAGACACTATTAACATACGTGCTTTAAACAATAATGTCGGTACGATCCATTTGTCTAACCTATGTACCGAAATTACTTTGCCGCAAGACGAAGAAAATATTGCGGTCTGTAACCTAGTGAGCATTAATCTTTCGGCTCATCTTCTGGAGGATGGGACCTGGAACTGGGATAGGCTAGCCGCCAGTACCCGTTCGGCTATAAGGCAGTTAGACAACTTGGTTGATATTACCGAAACACCAATTCCCCAGGCGATGAATTCCAATAAGTTAAATCGTGCGCTTGGCCTTGGGATTATGGGCTTTACTGATGTAATTGAAAAATTAGGCTATAGCTACGAGAGCGAGGAAGCCTACGATTTAATGGATCAGTTAAGCGAGTTTATTAGTTATCAGGCTATCGACGAGAGTGCCGATATGGCTAAAACTCGCGGTAGTTATCCAAACTTCAAGGGTTCGGGCTGGAGCCGGGGCTTGCTACCAATTGATACACTCGAAATCGACGCTCGGGATCGACGCGTTAAAGTGGATGTTACGAATAAAATTCGGCTGGATTGGGAGAGCTTACGGGCCAAAACTAAGAAGGGTATGCGTAATGCAACCTTAATGGCGATTGCTCCGACCGCTAATATTGCCCATGTTGTTGGTACGACCCCTGGCCTTGACCCTCAATTTAGCCAGATATTTAGTCGGGCCACACTGAATGGCAAGTTCTTGGAAGTTAATGTTAACTTAGTAAATGACCTCAAGAAGCTCGATCTCTGGGAGCAAGTAAAAGAAGACGTGCTTCGCCACCAAGGCGATTTAACTCAAATTGAGTCGATCCCCGAACGAGTGAAGCAAGTATACAAAACGAGTTTCCAATTAAGCCCCTATGCGTTTATTGAGGTCGCGGCTCGGGCACAAAAGTGGGTTGATCAAGCTATCAGTCGCAATATGTATTTGGAAACGCGTGACATTGATGAAATGTTAAATATCTATACCACTGCCTGGAGAAAAGGTCTAAAGACCACCTACTACCTACACGTCAAACCGCGTCACACCGCAGAACAGAGCACCATAAAAGTTAATAAATCAGCGAACCTTGGGCCTAAAAAAGCCGGCTTTGGCTTCGCGCGAGCAAAATAAGGGGGTAGTATGGCAACGTCAAAGAATGCTGTGATTCAAAAGTTAATGGACGAAGTAGATTCCTTGCAAGGTACAGAAGAAAACATAGAAGAGAAGTTGCAAAGGATAGCCGAGGCGGTGGCCGCAGAACAGCAGAAAATGCATTCCAAAAAAGTTGATGCTCACGCCGATAACTTAGTCGATCCCCAAGATGCCTTCGCCTGCGAAGGTTGTCAATAACGAGAGAAGGAGAAAATATGAATATTTTAGGAACCGGCATACAGGACGGGTTACTGCTCAAGCCCATTCATTACCAATGGGCATACGATCTATACGAGCAGGCCGTCGCTAATACATGGTTCCCGAACGAAATTCAGCTGGGCCAGGATTTGTCCGACTGGAAGAAAATGAGCGACGAAGAGCGACATGCCTTGACGTTCTTGATGAGTTATTTCAACCCCAACGAACTGCTGGTTAATAAAGCCTTAGCCTTTGGCGTGTACCCCTACATTAATGCACCGGAGTGCCATTTATATTTGGCAAAGCAGATGTGGGAAGAGGCTAACCACTGTATGGCGTTTGAATACGTGCTCGAAACCTTTCCGATAGATCGAGACGAGGCCTATTCGGCACACGTGGCCGTTCCTAGCATGGCGCGCAAGGAAGAGTTTGAAACCAAGTTCATTAAACGGATGACCGAGCAGACGCTGGATATAACGACTACCGAAGGCAAGAAGGACTTTATCCGCAACTTGATAGCCTACAACATTATCCTAGAAGGTATCTGGTTCTATAGCGGTTTTATGGTCGCCTTGTCGTTCCGTCAACGTAATTTACTGCGTAACTTTGCCAGTTTAATTGACTGGATTGTCCGGGACGAAAGTCTACACCTAAAATTTGGTATTAACTTAATTCTGACGGTGCTAGAAGAGAACGAGGATTTGCAGACCCCAGAGTTTGCCGACGAGATCAAGGGCATGATTTTAGAGTCAGTCGATATGGAAACCGAGTACAACCAAGACCTGTTGCCAAACGGCATACTGGGCTTGAACGCCGACTATATTAACCAATATGTGAAGTATTTGGCCGATCGACGGTTAGAAGAACTGGGTTTTGAAGCGCACTATAACGTCAGCAATCCAGCCAAATGGATGGCTACAGCGAATGACACACTACAGCTGGTTAACTTCTTCGAAGCAACCAACACTAGCTACGAGGTTAATACCGGCAAAGCCAAGAACAAGAAAAAGGACTAGAACCGTGTCCCAAAGAGATGATGATATAGTCCACCCGCCCACCAAAGGCGAATTGATTGCAATCTATGCGTGCATGTTGGTTGTGGCTGGCATTGTACTGATTGTCGCTCCGTCTTAAATGGAAAGAACCAATGGGCGCTCTTAAAAGTTTAAGCGAGGTACATCGTTCGATTCTGGTACCGGACAGCGCGTCGTTCTTCAAAAAAATGATCGCCTTCTCCGGGCCAGGGTATTTGGTCGCGGTTGGCTATATGGATCCTGGCAACTGGGCGACCGACCTAGCTGGTGGCTCAAAATTTGGCTATGCGCTACTGTTTGTTATTTTGCTGTCCAATCTTTTTGCTATGCTACTGCAGCATTTGGCTGTCAAACTAGGAATCGTTACCGGCCGCGACTTGGCCCAGGCCTGTCATGATACATTTCCTAAGTGGATTAATCGTTTTTTATGGCTGATGGCCGAGATTATGATTATTGCCTGCGACCTTGCCGAAGTTATAGGTACGGCTATTGCGCTTGAACTGTTGTTCCATATACCTTTGCCCATAGGCGTCATAATCACAGCCGCAGACGTGCTAGTCATATTGTTGCTGCAGAAGAGGGGATTTCGTTATCTTGAAGCATTAATCATGACGCTGATTGGCACAGTCGTCGTTTGTTTTGTGCTGGAAATCGTGTTTTCTCAGCCAGAAATTGCGCCACTACTCAAAGGTTTTATACCGACCACCGAACTGTTTACCAACCCAGAAATGCTATTAATTGCGGTAGGTATTTTGGGAGCGACAGTCATGCCGCACAATCTGTATTTGCATTCCGCCGTCGTACAAACCAGGGCACATGCTAAAACGGCAAAGGGCAAAAAAGAAGCCATAAAGTTTGCCACTATAGATTCCACCGTCGCCCTTTCGCTGGCTTTCTTTGTGAATGCCGCCATTCTTATACTGGCCGCGGCCACCTTTTATGTCAGTGGTCATGGCGAGGTAGCCGAGATCGGCGAAGCGTATCAATTATTGGCGCCGCTACTGGGTGTAGGGGCCGCCAGCACCCTGTTTGCCGTTGCCTTATTGGCGTCGGGTCAAAACTCTACCATTACCGCAACGCTAGCTGGACAGGTAATTTTGGAGGGGTTCTTGCACATTCGGGTAAAACCCTGGCTACGACGTTTAATAACCCGCGCATTGGCTATTATTCCGGCGGTTTGTATTGTGTTGCTGTATGGTAGTTCGGGTCTATCTGCTCTACTTATTTTCAGTCAGGTGATATTGAGCATGCAGTTACCGTTTGCCGTTTTGCCGCTGGTACTATTTACGAGCAGCAAAAAACGGATGGGCAGATTCGTAAACCCTCTATGGGTTAAAGTCGCCGCTTTTTCGATAACCTTTATTATTACCAGTCTAAACTTATGGCTAATCTTTAACGTGTTGGCTTAGGTTTTCCGAGTGCGGCCAAGGCCAGAGCGGCGAGCAGCAGACCGATGTCTCGGAAGGTTACAATAAATACCCCAAGGTTAGACATAATAATGCCACCTAGTGTTGCGGCAGATAGTAGGGCAGCGTAGCGCACATGGACGCCACTGAGCAGCCAAACAGCCAGCAGCAGTTCGTATAGCGAGAAAAATTTCAGCAGCAACTCAGGCGAAACGTGGTCGGTCAGCAGTCCTGGTAGATACCCGATCCAATCCTCTGGATTCATAAATGAAGAGATTGCTGCATACAGAAAAACCGTTGCTAGCGCCGCGCGTAACAGTAGTAATGGTGTCTTGGGGTTGTCTAATATTTTTTTAAGCATAGCTTTATAATACACCCACGTTGGGTATGGTGCTGGCTTGACAGTCTGGCGCTCGTGCTTAATGATGGTAATGAATAGTTAAGGGGGCATATATGAGTAAAACAACTAAGATAGTGATAGCAGTGATAGTCGTAGCGGCGATAGCTCTAGGGGTGATGATGTTGGTCGGTAACGATTCAAGCAGCGACAACGAAAACACATCGAATGGAAGCACGTCCGCAGAATCCGCAGCATCATTGACTATTACCTATGGTGACGATGGGTTTAGCCCGGCAACAGCATCTGTTGCGTCTGGCGGAAAGATTACATTTGTAAATAGTACCGATGCTAAAATCGAGCCATCATCTAACCCGCACCCTGTGCATACCGATAATCCCGAACTCAACGTTGGAGATATTGAACCAGGTGCCAGCAAGACAATAACCGTTACGACAAAAGGTACTTGGGGCTTCCACAACCACTACAAAACCAGCAATCACGCGACAGTTACTGTTGAATAGTTGTTCGAGTCTAATAGGCTAGGACGGGTCGAGTACTGTACCGTCGTCCCATTTGTTGTTGTTCCAGACGTTGCCAGGAGCTGGCACGCTTAGAACGGTGTAGTCAGTGAATGGTCCAAAGCCGGCGCACAGGTTTGTTGTCCCGCGCTGGAAGGTGTTGTTGATGACGACAATATTGGCGGCGCCGAGCCCAAAGGGCTTCGAAGCGTTATAGCCAGCCGTTAAACAGTAGCCGGCATCAGCATTAGCGGTCAGCAAATTGCCGTCAATTGTTACATCTTGTATGGCCTCGAAATCACCATAGAGATTAAGATCGCCCGAGCAGCCGCCACCGAACGCATTGTTTGGTGTGTCGCAGGAAATAGTATTGTGCGTAAGTGTCATGTCGTGACCGCCGTTGCTTAAGAATCCGCCAAGATGCCAGTCTTGGTCTACGGGTAGGTATTGGCCATGTATCCACGAGTCGGTTACGGTGCAGTCGTTCGAACAAATTGCACCAGTTTGGCCACCATGGAGGTTAGACCGGATGATATCGAACTGGGCCAGCGTGACGGCACCGCGTTGGGCCGCTCCAGCGTTTACTTCTGAATCCTCTACCGTTACAAACCAAGTACCAGCGCCGACTGCATCTTTGTCTAGATATACTAGGCCATTGATTTTGCTTTTGCGGATAGTGACGTCGTCGGCACGAATGACTGCTTCGCCGGTTAGGAAAATGTTTTCCATGACTGCGCCATCTTCGTAGATAACAACGTCGCGGTCGCGGGTGGGTAAACGTTTGCCGACAGGTATACCAGTGTTATCGCTACCCGGGAAGCCAGAATAGACAGTAGAGGTATCGAGTACCTTGGCTGTTGGTCCGGAGGCTGCCGGGTTGGGCGTAAACGTCGCATCAACCCAGTAGTTGGTACTGTTAAAGGTAGTGGAGGGGAAGTTTCCGGCTGGATCGGCAAAGACACCATTGCCCCCATCAACTCCTGTAGCCATGGCGGTGAGATACTGACTGGTTATGCCATTGGTGGCGAAATAGTTAGGAGTATAGCTAATATGGCCATTCGGTGCCGAATATGACACAACATAGGTTGTGCCGGCTGTTACGCTAACCGGTGTGCTAAAGGTGGCTTGCTGCCAGCCACTACTGGTTTCGCCACTAAAGGTTACGCTGGCCAAATTACTGCCACCAGCCGACCAGAGCGTGCCAACGTGAGTGCCAGTGTTGCCTGAGCCCTTGTAAAATTTAACCCCCGTTACTTGGCCGTTCACTAAAGGTCGGAACTTAACCCCGAGTTCCAGTGGGCTGGAATCGGTATCAAAAGATTGAGGCGAGTCGGCAGCAATCCAAATGGAGGTGGGCACTAGCGTAATGCTTGGTTCGTTGGAAGCGGCTGAAGCATTATCGGCAGCGTCCTCGGCTTTTACGAGGTACTCGTAGGTATTGCCTGGCACAACCGTTTGGTCTTGGTAGCTGGTGGTGCTAGCCCCGAGTACGGTGCCAAGCAAGCTACCGTCACGGTAGACTTGGTATCCAGTGACTGCGACATTATCGCTGCTGGCTCCCCAGGATAAATTAGTCGTGTAGCCATCTTCAGCCGAAAGCAGCAGTGTGCCCGGTGTCGTAGGAGCGGAAGCGTCAGGTGTGGGCGTGGTATCTTCTTGGCTTTGACTGCCACCCGACGATGAACTGCTTGATCCGCCAGTGCTCGCATTACTGGTCGATGTCTTAGCTTGGCTGCTGCTTTGGGTGGTCTCTGCCCCTGCCACGATGAAGGTAATAGTCTGGCTATCGAAGGCATTGCCGGATTGGTCGTAGACCTTAGCTGTGATGGTGTGTTCGCCAGGGGTTAGGGTGGCTGTGTTTAGGGTAAAACCGAAAGGCGAAGCATAGGTTACGCCGGCAAATACACCATCAATGTAATACTCAGCGCGCGCCACGCGGTTTAGTTCGTTGACCTGAAGTGTAATCTCAACCGAACCAGTAATTGTCTGATCCGGTGTCACTCCTTCAATCGTTACCTCAAGTGGACTCTTGGTCTTTGTTTCGGTCTGCGCACCAGTCTTGTCCTTTGGTTTGGTGTTATGGGTATCGGGGCGCAGCCACAGCCAAGTAAATACCAGCACGCCGGCGGATATGGTAGCGATAAGCAACCATTTTAGCGACACTAGCCGCCTAGGTCCGCCCGGCCCCCCGGAACCAGAATATACAACGCCACTATCCATAACCGTACTGTTTGTTTCTCCGTTACCCCATCATCATACTAGAAGGCTAGCTTTAGCACAAAGCAGAGGACCATCTACTAAAGTACTATTTACAACAGGCATATTTATACTTATGCTTAAGATGATATTTTTAGTTCTTGCCGGGCAGGAATAAATAGTGATGTTGACAACATCTGAAGCTGCTCGTAACATGAAAGCAAGAATTACTTTTAAAAGGGGGTGGTATGGCACAGAATACAAAATCAACCGGCTGGCTGGGCTGGATTTACTTTGCGGGCGTTCTGATGATGCTCGTAGGTATCTTTCAGACAATTGCAGGGCTTGTGGCGATTTTCCAGGACGATGTATACCTTGTGAGCGCTAATAGTCTTGTCTTGTTTGACTACTCGCAATGGGGTTGGGTGCACTTTACCTTTGGTTTGGTGCTATTCTTTACGTCGTTTTCGCTACTTGCTGGCCAAACGTGGGGCAGGATCTTGGGCGTGTTCTTGGCAGTACTCAGTGCTGTCGCTAACTTTGCCTTCTTACCAGCGTATCCAATTTGGTCAACGCTTGTGATCGTTGCTGATGTGCTTATTATTTACGCCATCACCGCACATGGTCGAGAAGCCAGAGTATAGCAGTTTGATTCTCTAGCCTAGCAAAGCAAAATACAGAAGGTGGATAGCCTTCTGTATTTCTTTGTAGGTCACGTTAATTTAGCAAGATTGTTTCGATAACATGCAGCAGGGGACGTTCGGTAACCGGTGGGGCAATGTAGTCTGCGAGTTCTTTTAGGTTGGGTGTGGCGTTACCAACCGCAATTTTGTACCCAGAGGATTGAAATATAGGCACGTCATTACCACTGTCGCCCATGCCGATGGTTTCGGCCATGGTTACGCCCTCTCGTTTCTGCCAGACTTGGATAGCGTGTTCCTTGGTGGCCTCGGGATGAACGACATGGATATCTACTAAGCCAGCGCCATTCCAAGATGGGGTGAAGTGGGCCACCGCGTGAAGCTGTGTGTTGATCTGGTTCACGATATTGATTGCTTCTTTTTCGTCCACCGCTATTAGATACAGGAAGCGGAGTGTATCGGGTAGTTCATCGACGTCTGTGAGCTTCCGTCGGATAATATCAGGTGAGTGAGACACGAAACCGGCAGTCGAGGCCGATTTAAAGATAGCTAAGACCTTTTGGGGTACACCTTTATCTAAGGATTTTTCCCAGATAGTTGTCTCTGTCTTTGGATCGATTATCCTAGTGCCGCCTTCTACAATGCAGGGGGCTGTAAAGCCGAGTGCCTGTATGACGCTTCTAGCAACCTCCCATTCTCTGCCGGAAGCACAGGTTAGCTTTTTCCCCTCTTTTAGGGCGGCTTGAATGGCATCTTTTGTAGACTGGTCAATATCTGAACCGTCAGAAGATATGTTGACGGCCGTTCCGTCGAGGTCAGTCACCAGGGCCTTATACATGTACAGGATTATACAGGTCTAGCCAAAACCATTCGATCTTTGTTAGCCGTTTACTACTTATAGCCATGCCATTGGTGTTTTGTCGTAAAAAAATGTAGTCAGGTTAAACGTATATGGTGTAAAGTAACGGTCTATGTCTGTTTATTATATTGATTCAAACCACCGTGCCCGCAGCGAAATGTTTGACCAAGTGCAAGCATGCACCAGAGACGTATTGGATTTGCCTGATGTTCAAGAGCAATTGGGCGGTTTAGGTCGTTCGTTGCAGCACCTAAATGAGCATGCGATTTTGCCTAACGTTACGAATGATGGCCGGGTTGTTGTGCCGCCGGAATACAGGGACTCAAGCGAAGTCTGCATTGTCCCTCGGTTGACCAACGACCCAGCGCTTAAGCCCGATCAGTCATTTCTTCAACCTACGCCTAACCGCCTGGAAAAGGTACGACTTGCCTTGGGTGATGCAGTTGGGCTAGATGTCTATGTGCAGGCCGCTGTTTTAGCTACGCAAGGTAAGCAAGAAACACTTTCTTTTAACGGCCCGGTAATCGGCGGGGCACTCGGACATTATGACGAAAACAGAGGCATACTTGTTACCGGCCGCCCTTTTGTGGTGCTAAACCAAGATTGGCTGCCTGAGAGCCGGGTGGGTCAGGGGTTAATTAACGCTTACGGGCTTACGTTGGCGTATGATGCCGAAAGACTGTTGGGTGAACCAGACGACTATGCCAAGGTCGCAGCTACGCTTCGTGCCTGCCGAGTGGGTGCGGTTATTGGTGAAGCGGCTATGTTAGACGGCATCTACAGACCGGTACAGTTAGAGCGAGAGGCCGGGTTTATTGATGGTGTCGAGGACAACCGGAGGGAGCATAGTATAGATCCATACGCCTTGTTGGGCGATGGGTTTGCGCTTGATAGGACTAACCAGACACACCAGCATCTGGTAGCGCGTATGCGGTTTAGTGCTAACGATTGTTAGGATAAAGAGTTATCGATTACTCCAGGGTAGCGTAGTGGATCCCAGGGTCTTCCGGTCCGCCACCGTAATACATAAACCAGGTACCGTTAATCTTGGCTAGGGTTGGGTCTCCGGGTGGCGCCCCATTGTAACCGGTAGCTGACTTCTGAGCATCACCAGCAAATGCTAGATCAGCCGAACCAAATGTAGAACCGTCAAACGGGAACTTAAATACGCCTCCGTAACTTGTGGCATAGACTCTCGTTTTGCCATCGTCCCAGGTAATAAATGTAGCGCCGTCAATTTGGCCGTCTAGAGTCGTATTTCGTGGGTCAATAGCAATGCCCTTTTTGGTGAATGTTAGACCATCCTCAGAGGTAGCCCACAGTAAAAGTGATGTCGTTGGGTTGGGTGAATTTGCAGAATAGCGCCCGCTGCCACTAATGGTGGCGCGATACGCCAACACATAGGTACCATCTTTCTGACGGAATATCGCTGGAGCGGCAGCGTTTTCGACAGCCGGGCTTTCGGTGGATGTGGCGTCAACTCGTGTACCGGGCTCGTCGGTGAATGTGAGGCCGTCGCTTGAAATGGCACTTTTAATGGATCCTGCTTGCTGGAAATACATCCGCCAGCGGCCATCGGGTAACTGGATAACTTCGGGAAAGGCCGCACTAGACTTACGTGTTCCTTTGTCCTGTGTCCAGGTTTTACCATCCGTCGAGGTCGATGAATAAATGTTTAGGCTGCCCCCGCTATGTTCGGGCTGTTGGCCGTAGTACATCCGCCAGGTGTTGTCGTCGACCTGTACGACGTCGGCATCGGCGTATGCCCCGGGTACGGCTGCCCCGCCAGCTTGCCAGGTTTCTGTGTCTGTTTGGCTGGATTGATTTTGATCCTCATCTTTATTGTGAGATGCCCAAACGGTATAACCTATCCATCCCAACACACCTATTACCGCAATAACAATAACGGCTTCTATTACCGAGAAGCCTCGTTCTAAAGTTTTTTTATGCATAAGCGTATTATACACGCCTCTGATTCTATGATTCGGCTTTTAACATTACTTTCATTATAAGAGTGAATATGTTATGCTGTAGCGTATGAAACGCCTAGACCGAAAGTCAGATTGCGCCATTAACTTTTCGCTCGAAACATTTGGCGATCCTTGGTCGCTACTTATAGTCAGAGATATCGTATTCTTTGGCAAGAAAACCTATGGTGATTTTTTGGCTTCCGAGGAACGGATTGGGACCAGTGTGCTCGCTAACCGTTTGATGGCTTTAGAAAAACAGGGAATTCTGTCCAAATCAACCAACCAGGCTGACAAGCGGAAGGAAGAATATCGTCTTACAGAAAAGGGGACTGATCTTATTCCGGTTCTATTCGAACTCATGAGCTGGGGTGCCAAATATGATGCCAACACCGGCGCTTCCCCGAAGGTGATTGCCCAGCTACAGAAGAATCGAAAAGGTGTGATAGCCCGGGCTTACACCGCAGCCCACAAGGGTGTTGCTTTTGCGGCTTAGGATATAGAGCACATAGTAATAATTGGGAGGGAGAATATATGCAAAAGATCAATTCAAAAGACGGCACCACAATTGCCTACGACAAAGTTGGTAAGGGCCCTGTAGTTATAGTGGTGTTGGGCGCCCTTAATTCACGCAAGTCCGGGGCTAATTTGGCCAAGCTGTTAGCTCCACATTTTACTGTTATTAATTATGACCGCCGAGGACGTGGTGACAGTACGGATACATCACCCTATGCGCCTGAACGCGAGGTTGAGGATTTGGCTGCGATAATCGACGAGGTCGGTGAGCCGGTGTATCTGTACGGCCATTCTTCGGGCGCGGCCATTGTGCTGCATGCTGCTGCTAAGCTTCACAAGCAGATCAAAAAACTGGCTATATACGAAGCGCCATATTCTTTAACTGATGACGAAATAAAAGCCAGCAAAGATTACGACAAGCAGCTTAAAAAAATACTGGCAGCTGGTGATAAGGGTGGGGCTGTGAGCCTGTTTGTCGGACACGTCGGCGTGAGCGACAAGCAAATTCAGGCTATGAAACGTCTCCCTATGTGGCGTGGACTCGAGGCCCTAGCTCCTACCTTAGCCTACGACAGCCAGGTATTGGGTGAGGGTTATGCTCTGCCGACTGCTATTTTAACAAAGATTTCTACCCCGGCACTTGTTATGCATGGCGGTTCCGGTTCTCCCTCCATGGCGGGTGTAGCTGAGGCAATTAGCAAAAAGATTCCTAAGGCACAATTTCGTACCGTTGCTGGCCAAACACATGGTGTAAGCCCTAAGGCTATGGCGCCAATATTGGCAGAATTCTTTAAATAGAATTATCTTTAAATGGAGTGATTTGCTGGTGGATTGGGTGCTCCATTTTTAGACCTCCACCTCTTCCTCTCCAAAGGTAACGGCGTACCCGCCCACTTTTACACCGTTACTCACGTCGACAACCATATTGCCACCCTTACCTAAATCGTAACCTTGAGCAACAACGAATACCTGTTTATCGTAGATGTGATACTTTTTCGCATAACAGCCTAAAGCGCCAGCCGCAACACCCGTCACAGGATCTTCATTTTCGTCAGCGAGCGGGTTGAATTGTCTAGCAAAGAAATCAGTTTCCGGAATGGGTGATTCAGTGGTAAAGGGGTAGAATCCTCTTGCAGTCGTCGAGCGACAGTAGGCCTTAATGCCTTCTATGTCGGGCTTAACTTTTCGTACCGTTTCAAGGCTATTTAGCGGAATGAGTAGTTTTGGCGTGCCAGTTGATACGACTTGTATCGGTAGGTCGTTTGCGATTTCGTTTTCGGTAACACCTATTAGTTGAGCGATACGGGCTTTGTTCTGTTCGATCTCACCGAAAACCGGTTCGTTCTGTGTCATAACGATTTGGCCGTCTTTATGACAAGTCACACCTAGCAATCCGGCGCGTGTCTTTTGGGTGAGTTTTTTCTGCTTTTTGCCGGCCAAGTCAATGAATCCATGTTCTAGCAACGCATGAAAGGCGGCAATTGTGCCATGGCCGCACAAGTCTACCTCGTGGTTTGGCGCAAAGAACCGCAAACGAAAGTCGGCTTTATCCGATGGTAGCACGTAGATCGATTCGGCAAAGCCAAGCTTTTTGGCGATATGCTGCATCTGCTCATCAGTGAGCTGCTCGGCCTGGAGTACGACGCCCGCGGGATTGCCAGCAGACTCGTCTTGGGTAAACGACTTTAGAAGAACAACTTTAGCTTTCATGCCTCAGCCTACAACGTTGCCTGACTTATCCATTTTATAAAAGCCCTTCGAGAAATCTAGCAGGGTTAGTTGGTTGCCAAATGGGTCTTCCACAATGACCAATTTGCCGACGGCTATGTCTTCTGGTGGGCTGACGATTTTGCCGCCAGCTTTTTCAAATACCTTGGCAGCATGCTCGGCAGACTCGACCAAGATATTGGTTTCTGGATCGAGGGTAGTGCTCATGACGAGCTGTCCGTCGCCCAGGCGGACAGCGGCCATGTCATCTTTCTTCCAAAAGGTTTGCAAGCCTAGTTGTTCGCGGTAGAAATCTAGACCTTCTTGGATGCTCGGCACTTTTACCAAAACAGCGTTTATTTTCTTGAGCACAGGTATGTCGTCAAGGCGTATATCCGCAGTTATCTTTTCGCCCACAGCAATGTCACGTAGTGCGGTGTCAACCTGCCGCTCGTGGTCAAGGACTACATTTGGTGCCTCAGAATGATTCACATACCGCGCCAATCCGCCGCCAAAAAGATAGATTTGTCCATTGAGGTTGTGGGTCGCCAAGTACTCCTCTGGCGGCAATGCTTTTAGTTCTTTAAAGCTTATCGGCTTTAGTTCAATATGCACAACGGTCTCGCCCTTTTTGAAGGGACGGGCTGCATACAAACCTTTGCCGCTCATGCTGCCATCGCCGACAGTTAAGTCTTTATCACTCATTTCTAGCTCCCCATAGGTTTAATTCCCAACTCGGGTATCAGCACCTCGTCATCGCAGGCAAGTACAAACTCAATCGCCTTGACCGCTTGCTCGGTAGTAAGCGCGGCGCCATTAAGCTGTAAGCCCGCTTTGGCGAATAAGTTGGTGCGGATGGTGCTAGGGTAAAAACCGGTGACGCGAACACCGTAGGCGGCAGCTTCTTCTTGTAGGGCCTTTGTAAAGCCGGTGATGGCCCATTTAGACGCATTGTAGACTGAGCGGGTTGCCTTGGCTGTAATGCCGGCAGTGGAAATGACGTTAAGTATCAGTCCTGCTTTTTGTTCTTTCATCCGGGCCAGTGCAGCCTTGGCGACGTAGATAGTACCTAGCGTGTTGGTGGCTATGACATTCTCGATGGTTTCATCAGGGGTATCTACCAGTTCAGCGTTTACGATCACACCGGCATTGTTGATGAGCACGTCTAACTTAGGATGCTTCTCGGTGATTTGGGCAAATGTGCTGGCCACCTGTTTTGCATCGCGTACATCACAGACGTAAAATTCGCATCCAATCTCGGTGGCGATTTTATCCATCGCCGCTTCGTTGCGAGCAAGGATGATAACTTTGTTGCCAGGCGCCAGCTTCTCGGCCAGGGCTTTGCCGAGACCATCGCTACCGCCGGTGATGACTATGGTTTGCATGCCTAGTTCTCGATGTTTTTAATTCCAATCTCAGGAAACATCACCGGGCCCTCAAGGCTAAGTAGGAATTCGATCGTCTTGGCCACATATTCGGTATCCAGGGCATCTTCCATTTTTTTGTCGATGTTCATTTTACTGAACATCTCAGTCCTCATCTTGCCCGGGTAGATGCCGGTGACTGCAATACCAAACGATTCAAGTTCTGGCTGTATGGCTTTAGTGAAGCCGGTGATGGCCCATTTGCTGGCAGTGTATACGCTGCGTTCAGCTTTGGCGTAGAAACCAGCCTGCGAGTTGATGTTGATGATAAGGCCAGACTTCTGTTCCTTCATGCCGGGAACCACAGCTTTAGTTAAATTGATAACCCCAAGTACATTAACTTCCAGCACTTGTTTGCTGTAATCGGGATCGTTCTCGGTCAGAGGGCCTTCGATCCACAGCCCGGCGTTGTTAACTAGGCAGTCTACGGCGCCAATTTCGTTGATAACTTTTTTGACCTGCGCATAATCTCGAACATCACAGACTTTGTAGTCGCAGTGTAGTTCTCCGGCTACCTTTCGCAGTTTTTCTTCATGTGGCGAAAGGATGACAACGTGATATTTGGGCGCTAGACGGGCGGCGATAGCTTTGCCAAGGCCGTCACTGCCACCGGATATAAGGATAGTTTTGCTCATAGCTTCTTAAATGGTAGGGCCCTTACACTATTGATTGAAGCTTGTTGTTTCATGCCTTAATAATATCCTATGTGATGGCTCCAACCTATTTGTGCTACGTCTTTAAGCTCGACGAGCTTTTGTTAGTAGCGGCACTGCAAACAGTACGGCCACCCCAATGTCTACGCCGACGTTAAACCACACACCAAGCCAGGCAGAAGCCGCCGCCTCAAACGCCAGCCATACTGCTAGTCCGATAAACAATACCCGTTTTAGCTCCTTATCGTCCCGCTTAAAGGCCACTCGGCCGAGCAGAAGTAGTGTGACGCCCCAACCCAGCATAATTGCACCGTAGAGTGCGCTCACCCAGTCGAGTATTACGTCGTCCGGAATGAGCCCAATGTTTGAAAAAATCTTAAGACCAAAGAAAAAATATAGCAGACCAAAGCCGATAAGAATGGCCGCTACTATTTTAAACCACAGTGCTAGTTGTTGTTTGCTCATGTGTACCTCCTTTAATGCATGTTCATATCAGACATATTCATATCGACGGGCATTGCCGCGTCCACATGAATGTCCTCTGGTTTAGTATTTTTACTAACCAACACAAATTGGGCCATCATACCCATGTCTTCGTGCTCCAAGATATGGCAGTGGTACATGTACGGGTTGTGCGGGTCGCTGAACTCTGGGAAGCGCATAATAAGCTGGACTGTTTGGGCGTTGGGTATCAATATGGTGTCTTTCCAGCCTTGCTCGTAGGGCTCTGGCGGTTTGCCCCCCCGGGCAAGGATCTGGAACTGGACGGCATGTATATGGATTGGATGATAAGTGCCAGTCTCGTTGCGTATTTCCCAGATTTCGACGTCGCCGGAATGCACTACCTCATCAACGCGCTCATCGTCCATCTTTTTGCCATTGATTGTCTGGCTGCCAGGGTTAAGAGTGAACTTACGGGTTTTGACCGCCATACCGGGCGTTAGCTTTTCTATGGTATTAAGCTTCTCGGGCAGTGAACTTGAAGTGGTTTTGGTCGCCTGGGGACGCAGCTCCATAATCTTAAACACTTGATTTTCGTCGCGGTTTGCACCGAGCAGATTGCGCATAAAGCGCAGCACAGTAGCATCTTCGTGTATTGCGTCGCTAATTAAGGTTACTGGTTTGGTGACGCCTGTAAGGTCAACGACGATTTCGGCTCGTTCACCGGGCGAGAGTATCATCCGGGTACGGGCAACGGGCGCAGTTAGCAGTCCGCCGTCGCTGGCGATTTGATAAAACTGCCGGTTGTCGCTAAAACCAAAATCGTATCGGCGGCTATTAGAGGCGTTGAGTATCCGCAACCGGATTTGTTTTGCCGGAACATTCGCGTATGGCGCGGCGGTGCCGTTTACCAAAATTTTGTCGCCCAGCATGCCTGGGTGCCCCAGCACGTCGGTTTTTTCTGGTTCGTACACAAACTGGTTGTTTTGGTCAAACTTGCGGTCCTGGACGATTAGGGGCAGGTCGTCCACGCCGTAGTCCTTTGGCAAATTGAGTGAATCGCTGTTTTGATCGTCAATAATAAACATTCCGGCCAGGCCGCGGTATACTTGCTCGCCAGTTTTACCCATAAGGTGAGAGTGATACCACAAGGTTGAGGCCTGATTTTCGATAGTCCAGTACGGCTGCCAGTTCGTTGCGGGGTTAATTACTTGGTGCGGACCGCCGTCCATTGCGGCAGGCAAATGCATGCCATGCCAGTGAACGGTGGTCGACGAAGGCAAGTCGTTGGTAACATTCATGCGTATTTTATCGCCGGTGTGGGCGCGGATAGTCGGGCCAAGGTAGTTATTGTTAAAACCCAGCACAGCCGTCTTTTTGCCGGGCAAAAACTGTACTTCACTTTGCTGGGCGGTCAGGTCAAAAACCTTTTCGCCGTTTTCCATGTGCGATTGCGCCAGCGCAGGGATAGCGAGCTGGTTGTTAAGTACAAGGCCATGGTTTGGGTATGATGGCTTTTGGTGGGGAACATATAGATACGCGGCGGCGGATATAGTTAAAATAATAGAAACAGGCACGGCCAAAACAATAAGAGCAATTTTAAGTATTTTTTTAGGAAGAGACTTAGGCTTGGGAGGTGGCGCTGCAGCTTTTGGTGCTTGCTTAATGGGTTTGGTCTTAGGCTGGCTCTTCATTTTTGCTCCCTTCGATTAGTGCCTGCATAGATTTAAGAAATTGTTCCGCATCCGCGCCCAGTGGCGCGAAGAATACCATATGCGCCCGAATGACCTCACCCAGTGCATCGTCGGCCAGCTTTGTACCGGCTTTGGTAGACACGACATGAAAGGTGCGTTTGTCTTCTGATATTTCTGCGCGTTCTATAAGGCCTTTCTTTTCGAGTGAGCGTAAGGTCTGCGAGGCGGTCATGCGATCAATTTTGACCGCGTCGGTTAGCATGGCGGGGGTGGCATCCTGACCAAGCTGCGAAGCACGTACAGCATTGCCCAGCACCACAAATTCGGTGCTACCTATATTAAAGGGCTTAAGGGCATTGGTGAGGGCGCGCTGCCACAGTTTTGATACTTGCCACAGCACAAAGCCGGGCACGCTCATCGGGTTAATGGTAGGCTCGATATTGCTCATGGTTATGACGTAAGTATACTTACAATATCTACAATACATCAATACACATACAAAACTCACCACTTTTAAAGTTCGAATCCGGCGGTCCGTCTATCCACAGCCACAAATTGTTGACGGCGAGTATACCCTGACGTCATGGAGGCCTAATTAGGCCTCCTCTCTACCGGCAACCCCTCTGCTATTCTCAATAGTATCTTCGCATATTAAAGGCGTTTGGTGTTACTGACTAGATAAAGAAAATCGTACAGTTCTGCATTGATTCAATTTGTCCTAGCGGTCTAGGACAACAAAACCCATTTTGTAATCTAAAAAGTTTGAAATATCGTGCTCCCTACCTTATAAATATAAGGTGTAGGTGGGGTTGGCTAAAAATATCTAGTACCAGTCACCTATAAAAAACAGAACAAGAAAAACAAAACTATACAAAGAAGAAATAACAATCATCAAATAACTAACCTAACAAATAATACTCAACTAACTAATACCTACTACTAAATCACTACTCATAGTGAAACTACCTAAACTAACTCCAAGACAACAAACAATCCTAAAACTGCTATATAGATACAGATTCTTAAATCGCATTCAGATACAAACCTTAATGGGTCATAAAGATTACAAACGTATCAATGCATGGCTTTCAGACCTGAGAGATAATCACTATGTCGAATGGATATACTCGACTGACTTTCTAGAAAAGTCCAAGCCTGGTATTTATTACCTGGGTTTAAACGGCATCCGCTGGCTCAAGGAAAACCAAGATCACCCAATAGAGGAGTATCGAAAGCGTTATCGGGAGTCGTCACGGAGCCGAGGATTTATTGACCAGTGCATACTTATAGCGAATTGTGGCATTGCTATGGACAGCAAGAGCGCTGACAGCAACAATACTGGCAAGCAAAAAGTTCACTATTCGTATACTACCCAGGCAGACTACGCTGACCCCGATGATGGCTACCACTTTTTGAGCGAAAGTGAGCTGATAAGTCCGCAGCTTTGCTACGAGAAGACCATCAGTGCTAAGGATGACGTAATAGCTGCTACTTATCTCCTGGAAGTCATTGAGCCAACTATGCCAAGATATCGCGTCAGAAAACGACTCAAAAACTATATCGAGTATTTGGAGGATGGTGAGTGGCAAAGCGATACTGATAAAGATGAACCCAACCCAATCGCGATGTTTGTTTGTCCGACTCTCACCGACATGATTTACTGCAAGCGAGCTACCAAACGCCTACTTGAAGAAAAGTGGGGTGAGGATATTCGGCTGTGGTTTACGACGACGGAGAAGATTAAAGCAAATGGAATGACCGGCATGATTTGGGAGGAAGTTAGAGCGCCCGAAGACGACGAGGGTTGAATAGCTCTAAGTAAGCGGCACGGGCATAAATATTAGCACTCTTGACAGCCGAGTGCTAACTTTTCTATAATCGAATTGGTGGAAATCCACCCATCTTGATTTAACAATTTAATGTTAGTCGCTACTCCGCTGGTCTAAGGGTTATCGGAGTCGGGAGTTGCATTAAAAGCCCACACACCCTTGGAGCAACACTCCTTTTGACCTAGTGATCAGCTGGTTTAGCGGGAAAGGGATTGTATATGTTTGATTTAATTCGTCGGCCTAACGATACGCTTGGCTTGTCAACCTTTGAGGAAATGGATAAGTTGTTTGACAGTCTCTGGCGGTCAGGAGGCTTACCCAGCCGAGTCCTTAGCGCTCCCTCGTTAAATATTTACAGCCAAGACGACAAGCATATGGTCGTTGAAATGGAGGCTCCAGGCTTTGACGCCGACGACATTGAGCTAAATGTCCGTAACGGCGTCTTGGAAGTGCGGGGCGAGAAAGTCGAAAAAGACGAGCAGAAAGATGGCAAAAAGAGCTATATGGTCCGTGAAAGCAACGCCAGCTTTGCCCGTCGGCTAGTCCTGCCAGAGGGTGCAGATGCCGACAACATCACCGCCGAACTGGACAAAGGCTTGCTAAAGATTACTGTGCCGGTCATCCGCCCAGAAGCTAAGCGCATTAAAATCGCTGGCGGTAAGGGCGGGGACGCCAAAAAACTGACAGCTAAAGCTGAAGACTAGTGCCTTTGTAACGAGAAAGCTCTGCATACTGCAGGGCTTTCTCTGGCCAGGTGGGGATTAAGCTATGGCAGACAAGCGACACTATACAAATCAGGGAGCGCTAAGAAGGCTGGGGCAAAGAGTGATTGACAGAAGTTCAGTTAATCAGTTGCCAACGCCAGCCCAAGCAAGCCGGTCTGAACCATACCCAACCAACATTCAGACCGGCCGATTCGAGTCTTCTACGCTACCGGCTACCAAAAGCTATAACCGCGAACTCTATAGGGTAAGAGCTTCACGCTGGGTAGACTTTTTCCCAGACGAACTAGTTATCCAAGAGAAGACCATATCAATTATCCGGCGCACCCTCCTTGCCTCGTTTATTGAAACGCTGCCGGTTAAAGATATTGGCCGGGTCATACTCATCGACGTACCGATATTTAACGGTATCCGCATTCTTGGCAAAAACGTGGCTCATGATTTGCAGATTAAGGGCCTATCGAAGGATAAGGCTTGGCGCGCTAAGGAGATTATTGAGGGGCTGCTCCTAGAAGAAAAAGAGAGCGTAGACATTCCGCCGTGGCTGAGTACTGATGAACGCAGCGATATGTTGGCAACTGCTGGTCGCCATTCTACGCCTGGGCGGGAGAGAAGGCTGTAACTCATGCACTATCAGCGACGGTGCAAAGGTGGTTTGCAGCTACCACCTAATCCTCCCCAACCCCAAAAACCACACCATCTCCTCCGCCAACTCCTTCGATTCAATCCGCCTCATGAACTCACAAGTACCGTTATTAGACAGGATATTTAAGCTTCCTTCCCATAAAACCCGTTTATCTATTACTGCAAGTTTCCGGTGATGGCCGCCGGTATAAAGCACTCGTACACCCATTTGTTGCAGTTCTCTAATGGCCTCTCTCGCCTGGTAGCTCCAAGGAAACACATGCTCTGTTGGGTCGCGGGTATTAACTGTGATTTTGACGCCCCGTCGTCTTAATTGGCGCAGTACAGGTAGCAACTTAGCCATTCGACTGCTGGTTACAAATGGGCTTTCAATAATCAGTTCTTGGTTGCAATGCCGCAAGTCGTTCACAAAAGCGTAATAAAAGTTACGCTCGCTATATAGGCGTGAGGTAAGGAGATTATCTGGTGGGACTTTGCGGCGTTGGAATATACCGAGCAAGCTATTCATACATCACCACCAAACTATTGTTGGGCATCCACGCCGTTATGAGGTGAAGCTGCTCTAATTCAATCTTGCCAGCGACGTAGAGCGTTCTGCAATCTGGCGGCCAGCGTAGTAGTTGTTCAACAGTTGCAACATACACGTCCGCTTCAAAGTTGTACTGGCTCCATTTAGTGCTAAAGTCCATAGTTTGCATCTTGGCCGTTATCGCGGTTAGCTCCTTGATCCGCTCTCCTCTTAACGTTCGGGCACGCTCAACTTGCACTTTGCGAGCTAACTTGAGCCAATGCTTTCTAAGCGAAGAAATGAGGGTTTTGGGATTATCAGTCACGATAACAGCCTTGCCGCAGTACATCCGTGAGTAGATATGCCGAGCAAGCACTTTGGCACTCGCTGGAAATTGGTAGGTTTCACGAATCAAACCGTGCATGCTCACCCTCGTTATACATTAGGTCTGCCGGACTATTATGTAGCCGCTCATACGCTCTGCGCTCCCTAGCAATGAAATCAGCCCAACCGACTATAAGTAGCTCCACCTCCCAAAAGTGCGATATACAGGAAAGGCCAGCCGTCCTGTCTGCCTTGGGTAAACCAACAGTTGCCTTATCCAGCGATAGCCCTACTTGGCAGATAACACACGCAAATGGGTTGGGTCTAAGGCTTGCTGGCAGTTCAATGATTGACATTTTACAACTTTTCCTTTGTATACGACTCGTAAACAACTAATCCGTTAGCAGTGTAAACCAATACAAATTTGTTTACAAGTTGTAGATATGACAATTCGTTAACATCTTCTACGCTAAAGAGGTGAAAGATCCACAAGAACGAAAGTTTTTACTCGCCTTTGGCCGCAGACTGGCAGACCTCCGCAAAGCACGCGGTCTTACTCAAACTGATTTTGCTGACGACTTAGATATTAGCCGCTTGTCACTGGCCTATTTTGAAACTGGCCGACGTTGGCCACGACCTATAACCTTGCAGAAGTTAGCTAAGGGTCTTAAAGTTTCGGTGTCCGATATTTTCAAGGGCATGTAGCGTTAGCGCTACAATAAAACTATGCCCAACAAATCCGACGAAGAAATCCGCAAGAGCGTCAAAAAGTACGAGGAGTCATTGCCTGACTCTGAACGTAATCCCAACGCTCAAGAAGATACCGAGCGCCTTATTGAACGCGCCGCACAGCCGTTGCCAAAAGATGTGGGTACACCGCGTCCTGACGGACGTTATACCGAAAAACAAACTCGTTCACATAAAGCTGAAGATACTTCGGACTGACACAATGATACGTCCCATCAATAGAGCGCTTTAGTTGTGACCAAAAGCCCTCAATAGTATTGGTGCTAATGCCGTCTTTTGAGTATTCTTCTTTGCTGTGGTTGATGAAGCGGTGGGCGTACTCCCGCTTCACGCGGTGGTAAATTCTTGACTCGTCGCTTTGTATTTCGGAACCTTGCTTGGCCATAGCGCGGATAAACGGCAGAGCGATACTAGCGTCGGCGTGTTTGGTGGTAATGGCTGATATTTTACCTTTGCCCTTCTTTTTCTCTACCATGCCAATCACGGCTGTTTTGTTATCCCATTGGCTTTTCTGCTGAACTTTCCGGCGGACGCCCCCTAGATAGGTCTCGTCAATTTCCACTACACCGGATAGTGGATTACCGCTTTGCTCCATCATGAGACGGATTTGCTTGCACATGCGCCAAGCAGTCTTGTAGGTGACACCTAGCGTGCGTTCAAGTTCCTTAGCGCTTACACCGTTGCGGCTGACACTGAACATATACATGGCGTAGAACCACTTTTTGAGCGGAGTGTCGGATTTGTGAAAGATAGTGTTGGCTAATGGGCTCAGTTGGTAGCCGCAGTCGTTACATTCGTAGCATTTGCGGTTACGGACGCGGTAGAACTTAGGGCTTGCCACGCCGCACTTCATGCAGGCCACAAGGTCGCCATACTGATGTTTGAACATGTAATCTAAGCAGGCGTCATCGTCAGGGAATTGTTGGTGCAGGGTGTCGATGGTGTAGCGCGGAGCTTTCATTACTCTCAGTGTATCTTATCTGTTCCATGACGTCAAGGGATAGTCGCCTTGTTGACTTTATAGCATAAGCGTTATAATTATCGTATCTATTAACAAAAGCGGGGGCAAAACATGGCAAAAAAGTCAGAAGACGTAAAGTCTAAAGAACGAAAAGAACTAATGATATGGCGCACAGTGGTAGTTATACTTGTGTTACTACTACTGTGGTTATGGTTGGCTTATGCAAATCATTGGTGGCCGTTCGAACAAAATCCTGAGTTGGGTACGGCCTTTTCTTCAGAAGAGCAAAGCAAATCTGCAGGCACATCTACTGGCTCTCAGGGAACTAGCGGGAGCACTGGCAGCACCGGAAGCTCTGGTAGTAATGGGAGTAACGGTAGTAATGGTACGAACGGGACCAACGGCGGTGGTGGGACCTCTACTTCTGGTTCGGCACTTTTGACGTTCGCTGCCACTGTAGACACCGGTGACACCAAAGAAGAAATTAGTGGCCAAGCTAATGGCCTGAATGAAAAATGTACAATTATGGCCGACTCCTCGACCGTAGGTAAGCAAGAAGTTTGTGTTTACACCGAGGGCGATAAGGTTGTAACGGTTACGTACCTAGACGACCACGTAGTCAGCGCATCACGCAGCGGATTCTAGGACCGATTCACAAAAGTTAACTAAAAGAGTGGCCTCTTTTGGAGGCCACTCTAGATCACATGGTCAATTGTTGTCGAACTGCCTAGAAGGCGGCAGGCTGATCTTCGCCAGTTTCGATCAATCGTTTCAAGTTGCCATGTAGTAGCGTGTGCCAAGCGTCCGAGCAGGCACCATAACATTCAATTTGAGGTGCGAGGCCGACGTGGGTGAACGTGATGTCTGTCTTGCCGTCTTTTGCGGCAATTTCAAAGACTATATCGGTGCCCTTCCACTCCTGCTTGTTTTTAATAAAGTTGAGTGTTGCTTCTTCAACGTGCCAGACAACTTTTTTGCCCGGTACCAATTCGGTGACCTTTTGCTTGGAATTGTGTAAATCCTGAAACTTATAGACAAATTCGGCGCCGAGTTTGTCGGTGTCGCCTTCTATGTCGCCGGTCCACCAGCCGCGAGGGTTGTTGATGGCTTTGAAGACTTCGTCAGGGCTTTGATCTACGGTAATGGTAGTGGTGTAATTTTTTTGATCGCTCATGGCGGATCCTTTCTTGTTACGTTCTTATGCTTATCTTATTGAATACTACGCTGGGAGCTTTAGTTCTTCAACCGGCCCGGATAGGAGTGGTTTGACAAAATGGCTTAGGTCGTCAACTAGCACTTCGCAGTCGCCTTGTTCCAGACCCTCAAGGGCAATGCAGGCAACCTCTTTCGGGTCTTCTTTGGGCATCTCCATAAACTTAACCATGTCGGTATCCATGGGGCCAACATGTACGCCTGTGACCTGTGTGTTTTGGGATTTAAGTTCCTGGCGGAGTGAATTGGTTGCAGACCACAGAGCAGCTTTGGTTGTACCGTACGACCCAAATGGTAGCCATGATCCAACGGAAATGATGTTCATTAACGCACCGCCGTTATTGGCCTTCAAAACTGGCGCCATAGTTTGGGCGACCTGGATCGGACCAATAACATTGGTCTCAAACTGGCTGCGAATGTCGTCTATCTTTGCAGTTATGACGGTGTCTGGAAAAAATATCCCAGCGTTATTAATGACGATGTTTGCGTCGTGCGCCAGCTTTGCGAGCCTGGCAACGGACGCAGCGTCGGTAACATCGAGCGAGATGTTAACCACGCGCGGATCGTTAAAGTCGTGCGGCTTGCGGGAGGTTGCATAGACCTTTGCGGCACCCCTCGTGAGCAATTCTTTTACTAAGGCCAGTCCTAACCCCCTATTTGCGCCGGTTACTAAAACTGTAGAATTCTTTATTGCTGTCATAGACACTCCGTTTAAGATGTATACGTCATATAGTAAACAGACCTGTTTACTTTTGCAAGGTGGCTTGTTATAATTAGTACATGAAAATTTCAGCAGTCAAGAAGCCGAAGGATCGAATCGTCGAAGTTTCGGCAAAATTGTTCTACGAGCACGACTCCCATACAGTGGGCGTTGATAAGATCTGCGAAGTTGCCAACGTTTCTAAGCGGACACTGTATAAACACTTTCCAAGCAAAGAAGTTCTGGTATCCGCGTCCATTACGCAGATGGCCGACACGTGGTCCGAGAGAGGGTTCATAAATACGGATCTACAGGATCCAATCGAACGAATTATGCATCTGTTTAAGACCTTAGAGCGACAAGCAACATCAAAAGATTTCTGCGGCTGCCCGATGGTAAACACCAGCATTGAACGTAGAGATTCGCCCGACCTTGCCATGGATGCGGCCAGGACCTACAAAGACCAGCTATATGTGTACTTCAAGCAGCAGGCGATGCTTTTGAAGGCAGAAGACCCTGATGTGTTGGCCGAGCAGCTCTTGTTGCTATACGACGGGTGCAATGCCTGGATTGTCATGCGCCGTCAGTTCCCCAAATCGGTTTTTGCCTCGCTTGATTTGCTCCTATCCAGCAAGCGCTGAACGTGCAGCTGATCTATTTCACCTTATAGCGGACATGAAGATAGTTGTGCTCGAGCTTGTCCACACTCAGTAATTCCAGCGCTTTTATCTTTTGCAGATCTTCGACGCTACGAAGCGATTCGCCACCAATTAAAGATTGAGTATCTTTGCCACCCACTAATATTGGCGTAATCACAATGGACAGCTCATCGATAAGTCCTTCGCGCAGTAAGGATGCATTCATATCACCACCGGATTGAATAGTCATGGCCTTTGCGCCTTTTTGCGTAAGGCGTTCAAACAAATCGATAAAATTAACAGTCTGGTCGTAGACAATAACCTCTAATTGGTCGCTATCCATTTTAAGCGCGGGATGATTGTCGTTTGTGGTGACTATATATAATTTTTCGGTACGCTTAATAAGATTTTCTACGCCACGAGTAGTGAGGTGCGGCTTATTGTCAACGATTACAAAAATAACCGGTAGTTGTTCGATGGTTGCTTTATCTTCGTTCCAGCCGACTTTTGACATACAACGACCGGTGTTAAACGAGAACCAATCAGTCTTCTTTTCAAGTTCATAATACTGCTGCAAACCCTCTTTTGCTCCGTCGATATTCGGAAGGTCTTTATCAAAATCCCGTTCATCAATAGAACCGGTTGTAATCTTGCCATCAAGGGACATGAGCATAAATAATGTGGTCTTCATGGCGCTAGTATAGCAGAGGACCTATCGGGATGGTCCCAACTCCTTAGGTAGGGTTAGGCTGGCTGGGGGTTATTCTTCGCTGTTATATGGCGTTAGCATATCCTTCAAGGACGCGACGAACCTGCTAATACCATTCATCTGGTATTTTTCGGTGAGCATTTTAAGGCGCGCTGCAATTTCGGGCACATCAGGTTTGTCTACGACGACCGACAAGGCTAGTTTTTCGAATTCACGATCTTTGTCCGCATTGCGGTCGAGCCGCACCCCGTTTAATTCATAGGTTAGCAGTGCGCTCATAAGTCCAGTTCTTTTATTGCCCTCGACAAAGCCGTGGTTCCTAGCTATAGATTCTAAGATTACCGCGCAAACAGTATGCAGGTCACACTGGTCATGGTAGGCTAGATAAGTTTTGGGACGATTCACGGCTGCATGGATTACGGCCGCGTCTCTTATACCAGCCTTGCCACCCGATATCTCGAGAATTGCATCATGCAAATCCTTGATCAGATCCTCTGTTGGGAGGTAGATGAGCATTATTTATCCGCAAGAGAAATAAGAGTTGACTTCATGTTTTTGGTCAACTTCTTCACGAGCTTTTTATCGCTTTTTTTTACGTATACTAACTTCGCTGACATGTCTTTATAGTAACAAAATAATGAACGGGCGGCTAATAGATAGCGTCCCCGGGTGCCTGCCGGTTATCTTATTTTGGTTGGGGTGGGGGATGGCTAGCTAGCTACGTCTAGTCCGAAACTTTATCGGTTTTTAGGAGCTCTTGCTTATCTTCCCCGGAAAGTACTTGTTTTATATCCAAAAAAGCGGCAGGTTCGTTCGTTTCATTGGCAAAGCTTTGGGGCGTATCTCCTACTTCGACTACGTCACCTTCATGTAAGAGCTGCTCTTTAATTCGACCATCTTCCTTCCAGCGGATTATAAGTTCACCTTTAGTAACAAACACAGTCTCCCATATCTTTTCGTGATGATGCCAATCGGTCGCCCCACCCGGCTTGATCTCATTGAGATGCAGGGAGTATTCAGGGAAATCATAATACAGACGATTACCTGATTCGCGTTCTTGGCTATGTGCTGTATTGCGGAGGATAATTTTCATATACTCATCATATCAAAAGGATATTCCCTTAAGGAGATGAGGGATCGAACCGCTGTTGGTGTCCTTGGCGTTAGGCTACGTGGTTGTTTGTGGGGCTTTCGTATACCTTTAATTTTGCTCGTTTAGCCATGACAGTGGCAATAATAACGCCGATGCCGACTAAAGCTAGTGCGACCAAGGGCGCAACCCAGACCGGGCGTGGTGCAAGGATTGTAACTTGCTGCGTGCGCTCCATCACAAAGCCGTCGACGCTGTAAATACGTTCGGTAATGCTGTACGTTCCGGGTTCGAGCAAGGCGGTGTCGAGCGCAAATGGTGGTTCTGTGACCGTTTGGACCAATGTGCCGTTGGCGTAGTATTCTACCCGTTCGATGGTGTCGGCAACGTGCTTGGTGAGTATCACAGGATTGAGTGTTATTTTTGCACCATGTACGACCGTAGCCTTGCTGTGCGCATTGACGACGTTAGTTTGGGTAGTTTCGTCAACGATCGAATCTGGCTCGGTTTCGGACGTAACGGGCGGCGGCTCAGGTGTAACGCTTGAAGGTGGCGGTGGAGGGGGTGCGCCATTGACACTAATGCTAGCTACGGCAGTAGCGGTGTGGTGTGTCGAGCTGGAACAGATTTCGGTGAGGGTGTGTGACTCATCCAAAGGCGGAGTTGTGATGTCAAAGTTCCCCGATACTGAATAGTAAGGTGTGCCGACAACAGTGCAACCATCTGGTGCAGCACCGGAAACGCGGGAACTAAGTACGCTAGTACCATGGTGCGCGACAGCATCGGGGTTGAACGCAAATAGAGAGATATGCGGCACGACCGTTACTGGCTCGCGCGTGACCGTAATGGTCAGCGGATCGGCCATGGTTGTCCCGGCGGCATTATTGCAGCCCAAAGTAAACGTAGTGGTTTGGTGCATATTTTCGACGAGGTACGAACCGCTACTGCCGATGGCGTGAATCCGGCCCGGGTTTAAATCGCATGATTCGGCTTTTTGTGAAGACCAGCTGAGCATAACGTCGGATCCTGGCTCAACTTCTGCCGCATTTGCGGTAAAGATCGGTTTGGCTGGCGGTTGCGCGATTGGTTCTACGGTAATGGATACCGTTTTCTCGGCCGAGCCGAATTCGTTGGTGCACGTGAGGGTAAACGTGGTAGTGCCGGGGTTTGTGAGTGCTGGCGTTGTCCAGCTGGTGCTGATTGTATTTTGCGGGCCATTAGGCGCAACACTACAGCCGGCCGCATTGGTGGTTGTCCATTCAAGTAGGGTGGTCTCGCCGGTCTTAATTTGCGATGGCGTAGCGGTAAAACTAGTAATAGTGGGTGGGCTTTTGTCGCGGTTATCAATGGTGATGTTAACTGGGCTAGAGGTTGTGCTATTGCCGGTTGTGTCGAAAGCCACTGCTTCAACCTTATAATTTCCACCGGAATTGGCGGTGGTATCCCGATCATATACATACGGTGCGGTGTAGTCGGTATTAAGCCACGTATCGTTCGCCATGAAGGAGACGTGGTCGATGGCGACGTTGTCGTGGGCGTCAGCCTCGGCTGTTACTACGCCAGAATAGGTACCACTTTGTGGTTTTGTGAGCGCGACTGTTGGATAGGTTGCGTCAACCGGCAGGGTCTGGTGGAAGTATAGGTCCGCTCCCATAGCCTGGAAGGCGGGGATGTCGCTGCCGGTCTGCTGATCGGGCGGCCAGCCGAGTTTCCACTCCGGCCGGTTAGCGTAGGCCATGAGTTTAATTGCCGGTTGGTGTTTTAGTTGAGTACTCGCAGCCGTAATCCAATCGGCGCGGCGCGTGGGCGTACGCCAATCCCACGTCGAAGCCCATTCGGCAACGGCCATTGGCTTGGTGTGAATGCCTGGTTTGGCAACAGTTACCCATTGGTACGCCGGGTCTAGGCGCGTCGAAAGATCGTGCCAGTCGTTGGTTAGTGCGGTGTTGGCGTAATATTCCGACTGACAGGGATATTTACTGTTGCGGTGTACGATGAGGTCGGCAGTACTTTGCGGTTTGGGCTCGTTCTTTTGCTTGTTATTTTTACAGTCATTGTAGCCGGGATTGAGGTCGTAGGGCATGTTGTAGCTGTCTACGCCAATCCAATCAACGAAGTCATCGCCGGGGTACATGCCCGTGGCGTTGGCATAGAGCGGGTCGCCGCTCTTTAGGCTGGTGTCCTTTACTATATAACTCCAGCTAACATTAGTGACACCTGCAGATGCAAACCGGTCATGGTATCGCCGCCAACCGCCAATATAATCGTTCACGCTGTTATGATTGCCCACATTGTCTTCGGGTTCGTAGTTAACTGTCAAAAAGATTGGATGTCCTAGCTGGAGCATTTGCTGAGCCAGGCGGTCGATGTCGTTGTCCTTTTGGCCGTTTGCGACTTGATCCCACTTTCCTGATGTGGTTATCGACAACCAAGGAATGCGGTTATGAGAAATGGCGTTTTGGACGGCTGTCTTGGAGCCCAGGATATCTGGGTTGGCCTTGTCGGAATAAATGCGTTCGGTGTCAAAACTTCGGCCAATGGTGTCTTCTAAATCGTTGGTAACGCTGCTTGAAGCGCCAGGATCTGGGGCAATGCCGAAGTACGCGCCATAGCTTGGCGTGGTTACGGCCCCCGTACCAGTTGCCGCGGCACGCTGCCACAAACCAACACCCCCAAGCGTAAGTATTAGCCCTGCTAAAACTAAAACACGTTGTTTTTTGCCACCCATATCCCCACCATTTGTAGCTATTTGTGCTTATTGTATGCCCCCACTGGCCGACAAGCAAGCCGGGGACTTTTGATATCTATTCACCCTCAGGGGGTTGGTATTTGAACTTGAGTGCCTTCTGTATTTTGGGAGTAATGGTCACTGGCCCGTACTTACTCAAGAATATTTCTCCATATCCTGGACCAAGATTCCTTTGCAGGCTCCATATTGCATCGGCCAAGTCGAGTTCTGGGGAGCCAAACGACAATTGCCCAAAATCAATAAAACCCGTTTCGCCTTGGTCGGATATAACGATGTTTGGTAGGGCCATGTCGCCATGCGACAGCACATCTTTCTTGCTTGCCTTGGGAAAGACTTTAGCAGCATCCACACCATGAAGTTGTCTAACGGCTTGGGCGAATCTATCTACAATCTCAGGCTTAGACCATTCCCCAATTAACTCAACAAGGTTTTTCCCGGGTAGCTCGCTAATGAGTAAGTAGTCTTTTTTGTCTGCATCATAAAAATTAATTACCCGCGGAACGTTTAAGATTCCCTCAAGCTTCTTGAGATTATCTTGCTCTGCCTTGAGTGATTCTGAAATCTTTAAGTAGTAATTTGCTAGAGGAGTTTCTATTTTATATACCTCGTCTTGGTGAGAATGACGATGCCTAGTTGCTTTAAATGGCACAGCGAGTACGTCTGTGAGCCATTTCTTTGCATGAGGGTCAAGCTGGTTCATTAGTGACATCATAGCAAACAAAAAGCCTCCGAAGAGGCTTAAATAATACTGGCTGGGGGTGAGGGATTCGACCTGTCAGCGCAAAAGAAAATTACTTTTGCTACTGCCACCCTTACGGGCCCTGGGCGGCCAAAGTCCACTGGACTTTGTCGTTCGAATCCCCTCACACGC
>Ga0111538_10000758_pt1 | contig 44479 bp, 30 predicted proteins | sample SoiMethybrSBSTD1_FD_79669 | JGI IMG/M metagenome (GOLD analysis project Ga0111538, IMG submission 79669) | Bulk soil microbial communities from a Populus tree surrounding site in Tennessee, USA - Soil MetaG P. TD hybrid SBSTD1 (version 2)... | ecosystem: Environmental > Terrestrial > Soil >...
CGCGCGCCCTCGAAGACGCCGCTGCCGTAGTGGATCACGTGCGACGCGATGTGAATCTTCGCGTCGGCCCAGTCCACCAATGCGCCATTCATCCAGATTTTTCCGGAGCCCGAAAACGCCATCAGAAACTCCTCGAAGTGGGCGGACGGATGTGAGGGGAAAACGCTTGCCCCGGGGGAGTCGGGGAGCGGAGCCGTAATCCGCGCCGCAATACAGAATCTTAGCATGCGGGTCGACGCATGCAGGGTTTCAGTTTCCAGTAGCCAGTTTCAGTCTTCAGTCCGCCGCCAACTGGCAACTGGCAACTGGAAACTGGGAACTGGAAACTGGCGACTGGCTACTTTCTACTGCATCTCCCCACAGAACGGACACCGGTCCGTCCTGGCGTGGAGTGGCTTGCGGCATTGCCAGCAGAACCGCCTCGCCGGCGCCTCCCGGGCCCGGAGCCGGGACTGGATGGCCTGGGCGTCGTCGCGACCGACCCTGATCGCCTCTTTCGGCGGCGAGCTGCGCCGGGCGGGCGCCGGCGTCCGCGCCCCAAGCATGTCGTCCAGCAGGTCGCAGGCCCGCTGGTAGCGGGCGGTGACGTCGGGCGACATCGCCCGCATCACGATGTCGCTGATGGCCTTGGGAATCGAAGGGTTCTTGAGCCGTGGTGGAGAAACGAGCTCGCCCGACATCAGCCGATCCAGATCGGCCGGTGCCGGGGCATCGTACGGCAGCATCCCGGTCAGCATCTGATACATCGTCACACCGAGAGAGTAGAGATCGGATGCGAAGACGGCCTTGCCGTGGAACTGCTCGGGCGCCATGTACGGCGGGCTGCCGATCACGGTCGTGCCGTGTGCGGCGATCTCGAGAAAGCGCGAGGTGCCGAAGTCCGCGACCTTCAGCATGTCGTTGTCCGTGACCAGCACGTTGGCGGGCCGCAGGTCGCGATGAATCACCCCCTGCCGGTGCGCATGATCGACGGCGTTGCAAATCTGGCAGGTGAAGTCGAGCGAACGGTTGACGTCGAGCGGCCCCTGCGCGGCAATCAGGTTCTCGAGCGTCTCGCCCTGCACGTATTCCATCACGATGAAGAACAGGTTGTCCTGCTTCTCCGCTGTCGTGATCGAGACGATGTTGGGATGGCTGACGCTGGCAAGGAGCCGCGGCTCGCGCAACAGCTCACCGAAATCGAGTCCCTGCCGGTGGGGAACCTTGATTGCGACCTTCTTGTCGATCCAGGTGTCCTGCGCGAGGTACACCGTGCCGAAGCCACCGCTGCCGAGAGGCGCGATGATTTTGTATTTCCCGAGTATTTGACCCCTGAATAGCAACGCCTGCGCAGTATACGCCCTTATTCGCGGTCCGCGGTCCGCGTCATTCTGTGTTCCAGATCGCGACGAGCGCGGCCCCGGCCGCGAGCGCGACTGCGTTGGCGCGCAAGGTCAAAGGGCCGAGCGAGAGCGGAAGGGCGCCGGCTGTGATGGCAGCGTCGCGTTCGGATTCGGTCCAGCCGCCTTCAGGGCCGACTACCAGGAGCGCGGACGATGGCGCGGGAACGTGCGCCAGCTGCCGCACGGTTGTGACGTCGGGTCCCGGCGCGCCGGGCTCGACCAGGAGATAGCTCTGCTCCGGCAGGTGTGCCGGCAGCCAGTCCGCGAATCGGGTCGGCTCGAAGATGTCCGGCAGCCGCGCGGTACCGCATTGCTTCGCCGAGGACAGCGCAATCCTGCGCCAGCGTTCGTATGCGGCGGCGAGCACACGCCTCTTCACGGTCGTCCGCTCCGAGATGACCGGTTGAATCGCCGCGACCCCGATCATCGTGCAGTCCCGGACGACGTCTTCCATCGCGTCGCCTTTGATCACTGCCTGCACCAGCGTGATGGCGACGCGCGGAAGACGCGCGACCAGCGGATCGAGCAGGTGCAGTGTGACCGCTTCGCGCGACGCCCTGCCGACGCGGGCGCGCCATTCGACCCCGCGCCCGTTGAAGACCGTCACGATGTCGCCGGAAACCAGCCGGAGCACGCGAGTGAGGTGATGGGCTTCGTCGGGACTGAGTCGCGCCGAGCCGCTCTCGGGGTCGAAATCGGGAGCGTAGAAGCGGGGGAGCAAGCTAGTTCCTGGTGAGGACGAACGCCCACCAGCCGTCTTCCTCGGCTGATTCGGTCAGCTCGAAAGCGGTCTCGAACGCGTCGAGCACCAGCGGCTTCTCGTCGACCGTGAAGCCGGCAACGAGCAGGCTGCCACCGGTCTTTACGAGCGTGCCGAGCTCCGCGGCATGGCGGGCCAAAAGCGACCCGGTCAGATTGGCGGTGACGAGATCGGCTGCAGGCATCCCGGGGTGGGTGAGATCGCGGACGTGTGCCTCGACGATGTGTCCGACGCCGTTCCTGGCGATGTTCTCGCGCGCGTTCTCGATGGCGTCGGGATCGACATCGATCGCCGATACGAACGCCGCTCCGAGTTTCGCGGCCACGATCGCGAGCACGCCCGATCCGGTCCCAACGTCGATCATCGTCATGGAATCGAGCCGGCGGGACTGAAGGAGAACCAGGCAGAGACGGGTGGACTGATGGTGCCCCGTACCGAACCCGCGGGACGGTTCGATCTCTACAATCAGCGCCTCGCCTGCGGCGCTGGCGTCGGGCAGGTCCCATGGCGGCGCCACGATGACCCGGCCGACGCGAATCGCCGGCAGGTCGGCCTGAGTTCGCCGGGCCCAGTCGTCATCTTCGACGTCGGCGAGCTCGAGCCGCAGCGAATCGACGTCGGCAATCGCGCCGACCGCTTCAGCTGCAGCGCTGCGCGCTTCGGCGCTGCCAAAGTGAGCCGTCCACGTCGCCGGGGACCCAGGGTCATCCTCCTGGATCGCCACGAGATCGTAGTCGGCAAGCAGCGCGACCAGTCGATCGCGGTCTGCCGCAGTAGTGCCCGGAGTGAAGTGGATGATCAGCGCAGGGGAGCTGGCCGGGCTCACCCGAAGATGTCCTTTACGCGCTCGAAGAATGGCTTCTCGGCCGACTCGCTGCCATCCCCGTCGGTTTTTTCGGGCATGGCGCGGGCGAGCTCCTCGAGGATCTGCCGCTGTTCCTTGTTCAGCTTTTTCGGCACACCCACACGCGCGATGACGTGCAGATCGCCGTGGCCGCGGCCTGAGACGTTTGGCATCCCTTTGCCGCGCAGCTTGAACCTCGCTCCCGGTTGCGTGCCGCCGGGAATATTGAGGTCCTCGCGACCGTTGAGCGTCGGCACCCGTACCTCACCGCCAAGCGTCATCGTGTGGAAGGGAATCGTGAGCTCGCAGTACAGGTCGTCCCCTTCGCGATGGAAGAACGGATGCTCCTGTACGTGGACGACGACGTAGAGATCGCCGGACGGGCCACCCTCGCTCCCGTGTTCGCCTTCGCCGTACAGGCGCATCCGTTGCCCCGTGGCGATACCAGCGGGAATCTTGACCGTCAGCGTGCGCTCGCGACCGACTCGTCCTGCTCCGCGGCAGGTCTGGCACGGCTTGGCGATCGTCTTTCCGGTGCCGCGACAATTCGAGCACGGGCGGGCGACGGTCAGGAACCCCTGCTGATAGCGGAGCTGGCCAGTGCCCCGGCATTGGGAGCACGTCTCGGGTTTCGTGCCTGCGGCGGCTCCCGTGCCGGAGCAGGTTTCGCAGGTCTCCTCGCGCGGGATCTGAATCGTCGTCTCCGACCCGGTTGCGGATTCATCGAACGTGATCTCGAGGTCGTACCGCAGGTCGGCGCCGCGCTGCGGACCGCCGCGGCGGCGGCGCGACCCGAAGATGTCGCCAAAGCCGAACGCGTCGCCAAGGCCCGCGAAGATGTCGGAGAAGTCCACGAAGATGGTGGGATCGAACCCGCCCCCCTGGGCCGCTCCGCTGACACCGGCATGGCCGAATCGATCGTACAGGCTGCGTTTCTGCGGATCGGCGAGCACCGCGTAGGCCTCCGCCGCCTCCTTGAACGCTTCCTCCGCCTGGTGATCTCCGGGATTGCGGTCGGGATGATGCTTCAGCGCAAGCTTGCGGTACGCGCTCTTGATCTGTTGATCCGTGGCCTGACGCTCGACGCCCAGGACCTCGTAGTAATCACGCTTGCTCACGCTTGCCCTCACGCTTCACCTTTCGCCACTTTCACCATCGAGGGCCGCAGGAGCCGATCGCCGAGCATGTAGCCGCGGCGGTACTCCTCGATGATCTCGCCTTCCCGCCTGCCTGCGGCGGGCTCGTGCGACACCGCCTGGTGGTAATGGGGATCGAAGTCGGCCCCGAGGGCTTCGATTGGCTTCACGCCGCGCTTGCGCAGCACCTCCGTGAGCTGACGTTGAATCAGCTCGACCCCGCGCCGATACGCTTCGGCGCCTTCGCTGCCGGCGTCGGCCTGGAGCGCCCGCTCGAGGTCGTCGATCAGCGGAAGCAGCTCCTTCACGAGCTCGGCAGCGGCCGCCTCCGACTGCGCCGTGCGCTCGCGGTCGGTCCGCTTGCGGAAGTTCTCGAACTCCGCGGTCCGGCGCAGCAGGAGGTCCTTGTAGTTGTCGCGCTCGCGTTCGAGCTCCGCTTCCCGCGACGAGAGCTCGTCACCGGCAGCCGCGTAGCCGGCGGTTTCCGAGACGTCGTTCAAATTGAGATTGGTTTCGGTGCGATTGTCTTCCATTGGCCTGTCTTGCTGAAAACGAGAGGCGGTTCAGGAACGGGAGCTGACCATTCTGCTGATCGCCCTGGAAAGTCCTTCGACGGCATTGATCGCGCGCGAGTACCGCATCCGGGTCGGGCCGATCACGCCGACGGCGCCGGTGCCGTGACCGTCCGAGTAGCGGCAGGCGATCAGGCTGAAGCGCTGGAGATCCGGCCAGTGATGCTCGGATCCGATGACGACGGTCACGCTGTCGCTGCTGATGTAGTCGTCGAGCAGCTGAATCAGCCGCGCCTTCTCTTCGATCATCCGGAGCAGTCGGCGCAGCGTTTCGAGCGTGACGTCGGGGCTTTCGCCGCCCACGTCCTCGAGCAGCAGCGTCCGCCCCTGGATGAACACCGCCGGCTCCGACGCGAGGTCTGCGAACGTCGTGTTCGCCAGCCGCAGCGCCCGCGCCATGAGCTCGTCGTAGAGGTTCCGCTCCTCGCGGAGCCGCTGCATGACCGCCTGCCGGATCACGATCAGCGAGTGTCCCTTGAATTCGCTGTTCAGATAGTTCGCAGCCTGCTGAAGCTCCGGTTGGTCGTGCGGCTCTGCCGGCGAGATCACCTTGTGCGCGACGTGGCCTCCAGTCGACACCACTACCACCAGAATCTTGCCGCCGTCGAGCGGCACGAACTCGAGGTGCTCGAGCGTTGCGCTCTCGCCTCCGGGCGCGATTGCAAAGCTCAACTGTTGAGACGCCCGCGCGACTTCCTGCGATGCGTGCGAGAGCAGATCGTCGACACTCCCGGCACGCCGGAGGCGCGCCTCGACCTGAGGAGCCGGCCGCGACGAGCGCCGCTCGGCGAGGAGCTGATCGACGTAGCACCGGTAGCCGAGATCGGTGGGCACGCGGCCCGCTGAGGTGTGCGGCTGGCGCACGTACCCCTGTTCCTCGAGGCGGGACAGGACGTTCCGGAGAGTGGCGGATGAAACACCAAAGCCCCGGTCGGCGAGCCACAACGACGAAATCGGTTCCCCATCGTCGATGTAGCCCTGCACCAGTACCCCAAGGATGCGTCTATCCCGTTCCGGAAGCTCAGGATGCATCGACATCGTGGTTTAGCACTCGCAAGCAGGGACTGCTAAAGCATTATAACCGACGACGTTACAAACGGGCCCTGCGGACGAGCTCGGCCGCGGCGACCCGGGCGGCTGCGGCCACCTCCCGCTCATCTGCACGGATCAGCGCGAAGTCGTGAACCAGGACTTCGCCGTCCACCACGACCGTGCGGACATCGGTGCCGCGGGCGCTGTAGACGATCGCGGACCAGGGATCGACGTCCGGGGACAGGTGCGGCCGGTCGCGCTCAAGCAAGACCAGATCCGCCCGTTTGCCGACCTCGATCGACCCGATCTCGGCTTCGAGTCCAAGGGCGCGCGCCCCTTCCCGGGTCGCCATCCACACCACCTCGCGTGCCGGGAGCGCGCCCGGAGCCTTCCGGACGGCCTGAAGCGTGGCCGCGAGCCGCATCTCGTCGAAGATGTCCAGGCGGTTGTTGCAGGCGGCGCCATCCGCGCCCAGCGAGACCGAGATTCCGCGCTGCCGCATTTCGGTGACCGGGGCGATCCCCGAACCGAGCTTGAGGTTCGATCCCGGGCAGTGCATGACCTTCACCTGGCGCTCGGCCAGCAGTGCCTGTTCCGAATCGGTAACCCAGACGCAATGAGCGGCGCACAGCCGATCGGTCGCCAGCCCGGTATCGGCGAGGTACTCGAAGTTCGAGAAGCCGCCCGACAGTCGGCGGACCACTTCGAGCTCGTCCCGGTTCTCCGACGCGTGCGTGTGCACCAGCGCATGTTCAGACGCCGACAGCGAGGCAACTGCCTCGAGCAACCCGCGCGAGCACGAGACCGCGAATCGTGGCGCGAACGCGGATCGGAGCCGGCCGTTCGCCGCACCATGCCACCGCTTCTTGAGCGCGAGGCTCTCGTCGATGGACGCCTGCGTCTGCTCCTGCAGCCGCTTTGGAACCTGATCGTCGGAGTCCATCATGCATTTGCCGACCGTGGCCCGTAGCCCGATGTCGGCCAGCGTCTCGAAGACGACGTCCGTATCGTGAACCGTCTCCATCGTAAGCACGGACGTCGTGCCGGTTCGAAGGAGCTCGGCAGCCGCGAGGCGGACCGATGCCCGAAGCGTGGCCGGGGAGTGCGCCGCTTCCATCGGCCAGACGCGAGTGCGCAGCCACTCGAGGAGCGGCATGTCGTCGGCAAACCCTCGGAAGAGGGTCTGACACAGGTGCACGTGTGTCTGGATGAATCCCGGGAGCAGATATCCGCCGCGCGCGTCGATGACCTGGTCGTGTGGTGCGTCGGGCACCTCGCCGATGGCGACAATCCGCCCATCACGAATCGACACGCTGCCGCCGGCGACCGACAGCCGGTCGTCCATGGCGATGATGGTGGCGTCGCGGAACAGGACCGATGCCACGACTCAGGACGAGCCGGCGATCTTCAGGCGCTTCATCGCGAGGGCGCCGGTATCGACGCCGCGCCGGATGGCAACGAGCTCCGCCATGATGCTGATGGCGATTTCCGCGGGGGTGACGGCCCCGATGTCGAGGCCGATCGGGGCGTGAACGCGCGTGAGGCACTCCTGGGGCATGCCTTCTTCGAGGAGCCGCGCGAAGATGCGGCTGACTTTCGCGCGGCTGCCGATCAGGCCGAGGTACTTCAGGTCGCGGGCGGCGAGCGAGCGCATCGCGTCGAGATCGTGGGTATGCCCGCGGGTCACGACCACGACGTAGGCCGAGGCCGGGATCTCGCTTCGATGGAGCCACTCGGGGATTGGCTCTGCGATCACGGCTTCCGCGCCGGGAAAGCGCTCAGGGTTGGCGAACTTCTCGCGATCGTCGACGACGTGGACGCGGAAGCCGGCGTCGATCGCGAGCCGGCCCAGGTGCCAGCCGACGTGGCCCGCGCCCATGATGAAGAGGCGCGGGGTTGGTTCGAGCGGATCGATGTGGACGTCCATCTGCCCCCCGCACACCAGGCCGTTTTCCTGGGCGAAGTCGTCGTTCAGCTCGTAGTGGAGCAGCGCCGACCGGCCGGTCACCAGCGCCTCGCGCGCTTTCCAGAAGGCGTCGTTCTCGTAACAGCCGCCACCGATGGTCCCGACGGTCCGTCCGTCGGGGAACACCAGCATCTTGGCGCCGGCTCGCTGAGGTGTGGACCCGTTCGAGCGCACCACGGTTACGAGCGCGACGGCGTCGCCGCGTCGGAGTGCATCCGCCGCTGCCGCGAGGACTTCTTCGCTCAGACCAGGACCTCGATCTTCGCGCGCTTCTTCGCCTCGTTGATGAAGCTGTCGACGCGCTGCTGCTTTTTCTGATTGGTCAGGAACTCGAGGACCCGCGGCTTCACCGTTTCGAGCGGGATCGTCGAGGCTTCCTTCTTCTCGGTGAGCTTGATGATGTGGTACCCGAACTGGGTCGTCACCACTTCGCTGATTTCACCGGGCTTGAGCGCGAAAACAGCCTGATCGAACGCCGGCACCATCTGGCCGCGCGGAAAGAAGCCGAGGTCCCCGCCCTGGGCGGCGCTGCCGTCGGCGGAGTTTTCCTTCGCCAGCGCGGCGAAATCTTCACCCGCCTTGGCGCGCTTCAGGACGGCATCGATTTTCGAGCGCGCGACCTTCTTCATCGCATCGTCCGCCGACTCTTCGACCTTCACGAGGATGTGGCTGGCACGCACCGTCTCGCCCTGCTTGAACTTGTCCGGATTCTTCGTGTAGAAATCCTGCGCGTCGGCGTCGGTCGCGGCGGTTGTCGAGGCGAGCTCGGCTTCCATCATCTTGTTGATCGCCATGTCGACCCGTGCGTCCGCCTTGAGCTGTGTGACGGTCGCATTCCGCGCAGCGAGCGCCTTGTTGAACTCCGCCTCGCTCGGAAACTGCTTCTGCATCTGCGCGACCTGCGCGTCGACGTCGGCGTCCGATACCGTGAGCTTCCGCACGGCCGCTTCCTGCTTCAGCACGCTGTAGGTGATCAACTGATCGAGCACGGAGCGAAGCACCTCATCGCGCTTGTCCGCAGGAATCGGACCTCGCCCGGCTTCCACGTTCTTGACCAGCCGATCGAAGTCGGCCTTCGTGACCGGCTGACCGTTGACCCGCGCCAGCACATCCGGGAGCTCTGCCGGCAACGGTTTCGGTGGAGCAGGGGCTGCCGCCGGCTGCTGTGCCGTGGCCGGAGGCGCCTGTGCAGAAGCCGTCTGTTCCGCGGGATTCCTGCCGCAGGCCACGAGAGCGGAGAGCGCCACGAGGGCGGGGATCCACGTAATGCGTGTTTTCAAAAGAATATCCTGAATAAACCTGGTGATTCGGCCGGCCGGACCTGTCGTCCGGCCATCGAAAGATCTTACCGCACCGCCTTCTCAGAAGCCGTGCAGCTGACAGACGTCGGCGGGTTCGGTCCCGGCCAGGAAGGCTTCCTTGAACACGCGCGGGCAGCCTGGCGCCGCCACCTTCCCGGTGTCGCGGTCGATGTCGACGAACGTGATTCCTTCGGGCGGGTTGAAGGTCAGGTTGGCGTGGCCGGCGAGCGCGCGGGTCATGAAGGTGGTCCAGATGGGCAGGGCCGCCTGGGTGCCGCTGAGGCCGACCGGTTGATTGTCGTCCATGCCGACCCAGACCACGGTCAGGAGCTCGGGGGTGAAGCCGACGAACCAGGCATCACGGAGATCGTTGGTCGTGCCCGACTTTCCGGCCGCATCCAGCGCGAAACCCGCGGCCCGCGCGCCGGCTCCCGTTCCCTCGTTAATCACGCTCCGCATCATGTTGGTGACGAGGAAGGTCGTGTCGGGTCGCGCCACGGTTCGGGTCTTTTCCGTCTGCAGCGCCAGGTCCTTCCCCTTGGAGACGAGCCGGGAGATGGTGGTGAGCGGGCGGATCGTCCCGCCGTTGGGGAACAACGTGTAGGCGGTGGCAATCTCGAAGGGCGTCGCTTCGAATACGCCGAGCGCGATGGCCGGATAGGGCCGTGGCGGCGTGCCGGCGCCGATCCTGCGCCACAACGCGGCGACCTCCTCGTACCCCGCCGATTCAGCCACCTTCGCCGCGGCGATGTTGCGCGACAGCGCGAGGGCGCGCCGGAGAGTGATCGGTCCGTCGTACTCCCCCTCGTAGTTGCGTGGCGTCCAGGTCTGCGCGTTGAAGACGAACGACGTCGGCTCGTCGAGCACCACCGTCGCCGGGGTGAGGTCGGTGCGACCCTCGGCCTGCGCATGCTCGAACGCCGCGAGATACACGAACGGCTTGAACACCGAGCCGGGCTGCCGGCGCGCCGAGACGGCGCGGTTGTACTGCGACTGGTTATAGGAGCGCCCGCCGACGAATGCCAGGACTTCGCCGCTACGCGGGTCGACCGCGATCAGCGCCGCCTGCGGCCGTCGCTTGCGACGGGCCAGGATCTCGTCGAGTCGGGTGAGCCCGTCACGCAGCGCGTCCTGCGCGACCCGCTGCAAGTGGACGTCGAGCGTCGTGTAGACGTCTACGGTGCCGGCTGACGGGTACTTCGACTGCAGCTCCTGGCTGATGTAGTCGACGAAATAGGGTGCCTCCGACTCGAGCGCCCGCTGCACGATGCCGAGCGGTTCGCGCACGGCGCGCTCGGCGGCATCCGACGACATGAACCCGGCGTCGACCATCGCGCGGAGCACGACATTCCGGCGGTCCTTCGCCCGCTCCGGGTTGTTGAACGGGGACAGGCGTGATGGCGACTGGATGACGCCGGCGATCGTCGCGGCTTCGACCGCATTGACGTTGGCGATGTCCTTGGCAAAGAACAGCCGCGAGGCTTCGGCTACGCCGTGAATCGCGAACGAGCCGCGCTGACCGAGCGACACGTCGTTCAGGTAGAGCTGAAGGATCTGGTCCTTGGTGAGTCGGGTCTCGAGCACGACCGACATGAACCACTCGGTCATCTTCCGTTTCGGGGTCTTCTCCGGCGTCAGGAAGGTGTTCTTGACCAGCTGCTGGGTAAGGGTGCTGCCGCTCGCCAGGTATGCCTTGTTGCCGAAGACGTTGCGGAAGACGGCGCCCGCGATGCCGATCGGGTCGATGCCCGGATGGTCGTAGAACCGGCGATCCTCGATCGCGAGCACCGCTTCAACCATCGGCCTGGGAATCACCTGCAGAGGGACGTCCCTGCGCTTTTCCCGCGCGTCGGCGACGAGCGCGGTGATCAGCGGAGCGTCGAGCGTAATGCGATCGGTCTGCTTCTTGGTCGCCGGCAGCTCGATCGTGTCGATGCGTGTGGCCTCGGTGCCCTTGGGCGGGCGGCCGCCGAACACCAGCCGCACCACTTGTGCCTTGTGATCCCCGTCGCGGGGAATCAACACCATGGCATCGCGCCCGACCGTGAACTCGCCGGGTTGTTCCGTCCTGGGGCGGTGGGCGTAGCCGAGATCGTTCAGCCGATCGATCAACTGCCGCTGGGTCAGCCCCTGGCCCTTGTGCAGCTCGAACGGCCGGGCAAAGACGCGCGGGTCCGTCCGGGTCATCTCGCCGCTCATGCGGGCATCGATCATCCGCGAGAAGACGACCCAGTAATAGGCCATCACGGCGCTCATCACGACGAGCGGAATGCCGATCCCGAAGAACGCGTACCGTTTCCACTGCGGCGGCAGGCGTCGCATGAAAGCAGCTCTCAACTTGCCTTTCGAGGCGGTCGTTTCAGATTTGGTGGCAGTCACCGAGGATCGAGATCGCGGCGTGCGGCGTCCATATTCAGACGGACGGCGCGCCGCGACGGTTCGCATGCGCATTGTATACTCGCGCCAAGTCGCACATAACATGAGAGTTGATGCGATTTTGGCGCCCTGCGGGCAGCCGCAGGACAGCCGTAGTCGGGAAGGCAGGGCACGATGTTCAGGGTTTCGGTCGTTCGGGTCGTGAGCGTTATCTGGGCAATTGCAATGCCGGCACTGGCGTTCGCGCAGGCGCAGGCCGCCAACGGCAACATCGAAGGAACGGTCAAGGACGGGAGCGGCGCCGTGCTGCCCGGCGTGACCGTCACCGTGACGAACATGGACACCGGCGCGGCGCGGTCCGTCCTCACCAATGAGCAGGGCGTCTACCGCGCGATCCTGCTGCCGCTTGGCAGCTACACGATCGCCGCGGAGCTGCAGGGTTTCCGGAAGTACGAACAGACCGGCCTGAGCCTCAGCGCCGGCCAGACCGTGGTGGCGAACATCGAGCTCGGTGTCGGCAACCTGAACGAAACGGTGACGGTGCGCAGCGAGTCACCGGTGGCCCAGCCGGGCCGTATCGATTTGGGAAGAACGATCAACGAAGCGGAAATCCACAACCTGCCCCTGATCTCGCGCAACCCGTACAACTTCGCGTTCTTGCAGGCCAATGTCACCGGCTACGAGAACAACGAGTTCGGCGTGCCGCGCATCAACGCCAACGGCTCGCAGATGCACACCAATTACCAGCTCGATGGCAACACCAACACCGAAAAGGATCGAGCCGGGCTGCGGCTGCTGCCGGTGTCGGAAGTCCTGGTGCGTGAGGTCAAGGTCATCACCAACGGGTTCGCGCCGGAGTTCGGCCAGACGACCGGGATGGTGTACAACGCCATCACCCCGTCGGGCACCAACGCGGTGCGGGGAACGGCCAGCTATCGCTTCCGTCGCAACGCCATGTCCGAGCGGCCGTTCTTCCTGGCGCCGACCGCACGCAAGCCGGACACCGAGGTCAACGACTTCACCGGCACGGTCGGCGGGCCCGTGCTTCGCGACAAGACTCATTTCTACGGTGCCTACGAGTTCGTCGATCGCAGCCTGATCACGGGTGCGCAGGTCATCACCGTGACACCGGAGAGCGCGGCGCGTCTCGGCATCGCGCTGCCGGCGAGCGGCGTCATTCCCGCCAATCAGTCGGTGAACTTCGGGTTCGGCAAGATCGATCACCAGTTCACGACGAATCACCGGCTGTCGGCCCGGTATTTCCTGTTCAAGAATTTCTCGGAGTCGAACATCGCCGGCGGCCTGACCACGCCCGATCGCGCCACCGACTTCACGGACCGGATGGACTCGGCCTCGGCGCAACTGGTCTCGACGCTGGGCGCCTCGACCCTCAACGAGCTCCGTGTTCAATACGCACGGCGGCACCAGTTCCGCACGCCGTCGCCGAGCGCGGTCGACGGCCCGGCGATCACGGTGTCGGGCATCGCCCAGTTCGGCGGCCCGCGGATCGGCGACGGCAACTCGGTCGGCTTCGACTTCGAGCAGGGAATCTGGCAGGTGATCGATAACGTCACCTGGGTGCGCGGCCGGCACGGGTTCAAGGCCGGGCTCGACCTGCAGTTCGTCGGCGACGACCGGGTCCGCGGCGAGCGCTTCGAATACACCTTCCCCACGATCGATTCGTATCTCGCAGCGGTCGCCGGAACGAGCCCGCTCGGCTACACCACGTTCCGGCAGGACTTCGGCAATCTGACCGCAAGCTACAGCTCGGCGTTCTACGGCCTGTTCGTGCAGGACGACTGGCAAATCACCGATCGGTTGAAGCTGCTGTATGGCGTGCGGTTCGACCTGTTCGACGTTCCCTCGGCACGGACATTCGCGCCGAATCCGTACTCGCAGGACTTCACGATCGACAAGAACAACTGGGGGCCGCGCGCCGGCGTGTCGTGGTCACTCGACAGCCAGGCGCGAACGGTGCTTCGAGCCTCGACCGGCCTGATGTACGAGCCGCCGTTGCTGGACTTTTACGACAATGCCATCCTGAACAACGGCGATCCCCGCAGCTATACCGTGCAGCTGAGCGGCACCAGTGCCGGTGCTCCGGCCTTCCCGGTGTCGCTGGCGAACGCTCCCGCCGGCTTCGTGCTGCCGCGCCAGAGCATCACCGCGGTCGATCAGGCGTTCAGGACCCAGTCGGCCTGGCTGACCAACGCGCAGCTGGAGCGCGCGCTCGCCTCGGATCTGTCGGTCGCGCTCGGGTACGTGAATTCCGTGGGCCGCCAGCTGCCGATCCTGATGGATCTGAACCTGATTCCGACCGGCAACGTGCTGCCGGATGGCCGTCCCATCTTCTCGACCGCCGTGAGCGCGGCCACCCGTCACGATCCGACCTTCGATCACGTGAACGTGTTCCAGTCGATCGGCGAGGCGAACTACAACGCCTTCACCGCGACGATGACCAAGCGGATGACGCACGGGTTCCAGGCGCAGGCGACCTACACCTTTGCGAAGGGTGAAGACAACGCCCCGCTCACCGGCACCTACGTCGTCGGCAGCGGCGACGATCGGGTATCGGATCCGACCAATCTCGATCGCGAACGCGGTGCGACGCCGTTCCATCAGGCCCATACGTTCGCGGTGTCGACGGTGATTGCTCCGGAAGTTGCCGGAACGGGATGGGCCGTGGCGGTCGCGAACAACAATCAGCTCGGTCTGATCCTGCAGGCCAACAGCGGGTTGCCGTTCAACATTCGATCGCGGACGGATCTCAACCAGGACGGTGTGATCAACGACCGGCCCAACGGGTTCGAGCGCAACTCCGGCCGCCTGGGCCGCGTCGTGTATCTCGATCTCCGCTACTCGCGCTTCATCCCCGCCGGCGACACGCGGCGCATCGAGCTGTTCTTCGAGGCCAAGAACCTGTTCAACACCGAGAACGTCGCCACCGTGACGCGCGACGTCACCACGACGGCAACGGGCGACCTCTCGGCGCCACTGCCGTCGCCGTTCCCGCCGCAGAGTGCGTACGATCAACGACAGATGCAGTTGGGGTTCAAGTTTGCTTTCTGAGGCAGATCTATGGACGACGCCACGCGGCGCTACGCGCTGGTACGACGACACGACGAAACGACGCTACGACGAAATAGTTTAAAGATCAGTCGTCTCGTCGTCTCGTCGTCTCGTCGTGTGCGCGCGCGAAGCGCCCCGTCTCGGCGTTGGGCGAACAAGGCCGCGGAGATATGAGCCAAGCTTTACAGCCCATCGACCTCCTCGTCTTCGGCCCGCATCCCGATGACATCGAGATCGGCCTCGGAGGAACCGTCGCGCGGCATGCTGCGCGCGGCGATCGCGTGGGGCTGTGCGATCTCACACGCGGCGAGCTGGGATCCAACGGGACGCCGGAAGAGCGCGAGGCCGAGGCCGAGGACGCTCGCGGTGTGCTCGGGGCGGCATGGCGGACGAACCTGCGCTGGCCCGACGGCGGCATTACGGGCACCGATACACAGATCGGCGACGTCGTGCGGCTGGTCCGGCAGTCCCGGCCTCGGGCTGTGGCGATCCCCTATTGGGACGATCGCCACCCCGATCACCGCGCCGCGAGCGACGTGCTGCGGCGCGCGGTGTTTCGGAGCGGTCTCCGGCGCTTCCAGGTGGCTGGGACGGAGGGTTTCGAGAGCTGGCGGCCGGACTGGGTCTGTTTCTATTTCATCAACGACTCGAGCGCTGTCTCGTTCGCAGTCGACGTCTCCGAACACTATCAGCGCAAGCGGGACGCGCTCGCGTGCCATCGTTCGCAGTTCGCGCCGACAGAAACGTCAAAGGCCGACACGCGTCTGACCTCGCCGCGTTTCCAGCAGCTGATCGAAAGCCGCGACGCCCATCTCGGCGCCCTCACCGGCGTGGCGTTCGCCGAGGGCATCGTCGTGAAGGAGCCGCTGTTGCGCGATTCGTTGTTCCGGCTGCCCGCGACGCCGGCTTCGGGGCTGACGCCGTGAATATCGGCATCGTCTGCTATGCCTCGGTCGGCGGCAGCGGCATCGTCGCCACGGAGCTGGCGAAGTGTCTCGCCGAGCGCGGGCACGAGGTGCACCTGCTCAGCACCGAACCGCCGTTCCGGTACTCGGAGTATCAGCCCGGCCTGTCGTTTCACCGCGTGAACACGCCCGCGTATCCGCTGTTCCGTGAGCCGCAGTACGTGCTCTCGCTGACCAGCAGCATCGTGCACGTCGCCCGCGAGTGTTCGCTCGACGTCATCCATGCGCATTACGCGGTGCCGCATGCCACCGCCGCGTATCTTGCCCGCCAGATCCTCGAGAGTGCCGCGGCGGGCCCGGTTCCGAGGGTGGTCACCACCCTGCACGGCACCGACATCACGCTGGTCGGAAGCGATCCGTCGTATTCCGAGACTGTCGCATTCTCGATTGAGCAGTCCGACGGGGTGACCGCTGTCTCCCAGAGTCTGCGTGCCGACACCTATCGAGCCCTGAAGGTGAAGCGCGATATTCGCGTGATTCCGAACTTCCTCGACTGTCACCGCTATCGACGTCAGCCCTGGCCCGAGCTTCGTCCCCGCTATTGCCCCGACGACGAGAAACTGGTCATGCACATGTCGAACTTCCGGCCGGTCAAGCGGGTCGAGGCGGTAGTCGAAGTGTTCGCCAGGATCGCGTCGCGGGTGCCGGCACGATTGCTACTGGTCGGCGACGGCCCCGATCTCGTGAAGGCCCGCGATCGCGCCCGCAGCCTCGACATCGAGGATCGCGTCGACGTGCTGGGGGAGCAGGATCAGGTCGTGCCCCTGCTGTCGATATCGGATCTGTTCCTGTTGCCTTCCATGCAGGAGAGCTTCGGTCTCGCGGCGCTCGAGGCGATGGCCTGCGAGGTGCCGGTCGTGGCGTCGTGTGTCGGCGGACTCGGTGAAGTAATCGAGCACGGCCGCACCGGATTCCTCCACGATCTCGACGATCTCGAGGGCATGGCCGACAGCGGCGTGGCTTTGCTCACCGACCCCGCGTTCCACCGCGCGATCGCGGTGGCGGGACGCAGGGTCGTGGCCGAGCGCTTCTGTGCCGATCTCATCGTCCCCCGCTACGAAGACTTCTATACGGAGCTCGTTGGTGAAGTTCTCGCCTGATTACGTCGAGTCGGTCCTCAACGACAACTTCGAGGACGCGAAGGCGCAGTTCCTGTCGCCGCTGATAGGGATTCACTACGCGCATCTCGTGATGCTGGCCGAGCGGCACATCGTCCCGCCGGACGCGGCGCGCGCCATCCGCGCCGCTCTCGACGGGATCGATCTGGAACGGGTCCGCGAGGTTCGCTACGACGGCACCTACGAGGATCTCTTCTTCTATGTCGATCGCCTGATCGTTCACGGATGTGGCGAGGATGCGGCCGGCCGGCTGCACACCGCGCGTTCCCGCAACGACATCGACATGACGATGTATCGGATGCAGCAGCGCGGGCAGCTCCTGGCGCTCCTGGATGCCACACTGAAGCTGCGCGACGTGCTGATCGGGCTGGCGACGCGCCATCAAGCCGACGTCTTTCCGGCGCACACGCACACGCAGCCCGCGCAACCATCGACGATCGCGCACTATCTGATGGCGGTCGTCGAGCAGCTGGAGCGTGATACGAAGCGGCTCCGCGCCGGATTTGCCAGTACCAACCAGAGTCCGCTCGGCGCCTGCGCCATCACGGGGACCGGTTTTCCGATCGATCGTGATCGCACGAGCGCGCTGCTGGGGTTCGACGGCCCGACCGGCAATACCTACGGCAGCATCGCCACCGTCGATTACCTGCTCGAGAGCGTGTCGGCGGCCGCGGTGCTCCTGGTTGGCCTCGGAAGAGTGGTTCAGGACCTGCTGCTCTGGTGCACGAGCGAGTTCGGTTACCTGCGTCTCTCCGACGGGTTCGTCCAGTGCAGCAGCATCATGCCGCAGAAGCGCAATCCGGTAGGGCTCGAACACGCACGCGCCATTGGTAGCAAGGCGGTGGGACAGGCGGCGGCGATCATGCTCGCCACGCACAACACGCCGTTCGGCGACATCGTGGACACGGAGGACGATCTGCAGCCGCTCATCCTCACGATGTTCCGCGACGCGATCCGGGCCGTCCGCCTCGTTGCCGCCGCAATGGCCTGCGCCCGGTTCGACCCGGAGCGGATGGCACAGCGGGCAGCGGAAGGGTGGATCACCGTCACCGAACTCGCCGATACGCTCGCGCGTGACCACGATGTGCCGTTCAAGGCCGGACATGCCATCGCGTCACGACTGATCGCGAGGGCGTCTGCAGGCGGAGGCGAACGGCCGGCAGACCTGCTGCGGCTGATTTCCGCCGAGGTCCTGGGCCGGCCGATCGAGCTCGATGACGCGACGCTGGCGACGATCCTGAGCCCGCGTCACTTCGTCGAGGTGCGAACCACACCCGGCGGTCCGGCGCCGTCGGAAACGTCGAAGGCGATGCAGGAGTCGAGGCGGACCCTCGAGGCTGATCGCGCGTGGTTGTCGGGGGTGTCGTCAAGGCTCACCGGCGCTGAGGAGATGCTCAAGGCGGCGGTGAAGGCGCTTTAGGGCGGGAAGCGCTCGATCAAATCGAGAGCACCCAGTGCTTCCCGAGGTCGATCGGCAACTCCTCCATCAACCGCTCGATTAGCGCGGGTCCGTACAGATTCAGGAAATACACGACCGAAAGCGTGCGTTCCTGCGGGTGGCCTTGCGGAAACGTCTGGGACTGCGCGCGGATGAACTGACGGCGTAGCGTCTCGTCGCGCCGCTTGGCTGCCTGGATCACTTTTCCGCGCAGCGCCTTGAGCTCATGGTCCATTTTCCCCAGCGTCGTCCTGGCGGCGCCAGCCAGGGTCGGATCGACCGACGTCACGGCGCTGACGGCGTGTTCCATCGAGCGGCGGATCGTGTCCTCGGCCTCGGTCAGCGACGTCTCCACGGAAGGTGGAAGTTGTGCCTGCAGCAGCCGGTTCAGCGCGGCCTCATCCTGCGGTTGGAGATCTTCGAAAGGGACGTCGTATTTCTGAAGGAAGCGGGCGGTAGCGGAATCGACCAGGGTGGCGGTGGCGCGGGGATGAATGAGCGGCATGGGCAGGTTGAAGTGCCGGTAGACCTCGCCCAGCTGGCCGAGGTAAGCCAGCTCGCTCGGGCCGGCCACGTAACAGATCGTCGGAAAGAGGGTGTCTTGCGCCAGCGGCCGGAGCAGTACGTTGGGACTGAAGTGCTGCGGCTCTGACGATGCCTCCTGCGCGAGCGCGTTTGCGCTGAACGTCTGATCTCCGGCGACGAAGCCATCCCCCTGAATCCGGATCGGTTTGCGCGTTCCGTCCAGCCTGAAGAGCGACAGGCTGTCGGCCTGCGGAACCACTTGCGGCGAATGGCCGCGGGCAGACAAGGCTTCGCCGGCCTTCGCAGCCAGAGCCGCCGTCCGCCCTGGCGTCGCAACCTCGTGATGAAAAAGGTTGCGCAACAGCGGCTTCACCGAATGGTCCGACGAGTCGAACACCACCAGGCCGTGCGGGCCAAGCAGGAGCTCCAGGAATCGCGCGAACGCGTCGGCCACGCCGACCCCGGGCCGATAGGTCGCGCGCAGCCCCGCAAGGACCCAGCCTGTGAACTCGGTCTGGGCGAGCGCGCCTTCGAGCTCGGCGAGCGCGGCCGTGACGCTCTCGTCCAGCGTCAGCGTCGCGATCGGCCGTTCACCGGCGCCCTCAGGCTTCGCAAGCGTGATGGTGCGGGGCTGGTTCTGCGCGTCGAGGATCGTGCAACTGGCGATCTCGTCCCAGTCGTGATCCTCGGCATCGACCCAGAACACGGGAACCACCGGCGCGCCCAGTTCGCGCTCCGTGCGGCGCGCGAGCTGAATCGTAGTGATGGCTTTCAGGATGGTGAACAGCGGACCGCCGAAGAGTCCAGCCTGTTGACCCGTGACGACAGCGGTGGCGTCGGCGTTGGCGAGGCGCGCGGCGGCTGATTGCGATTCTCCAGGGGCGCCACGCCGCGCCTGCTGTGCCGAGATGGCGGCAGCGACCTCAGCAGGCTTCCGCGCGCAGGCGCGGACGCGCCGCGCAGTCTCGCGCCAGGCGTCGGCCGACTGGGGGTCGCCGGCATACAGCGGTGCCACATTCGCGAAGTTGAACGCGTAATCGCCAGACAGCGGCCGCATCCAGGGGAACCTGCGCACGTCGACTGCAAGGCGGGGCGGCGCACCTGCTGCAGCCGTGGAAGATGCGTCTGCTGACACCGGGTCGTACTCTCTCAGAGCATTCTGAAGCATGTCAAGGAACCCATCCTGCTGGTGGTCCGCGGCTTTCGACGCGGCTGGATGACAGAAGGATCCCGCGACCGGAGACCTCGCGCGTCCGGCCATGGCACCGTCCTGCTCAGCTGCAGGACGCGAGCGCCCGTGGTGGAATGTGATAAATTTCCGCGATCCATTCCGAGGCACTCCCTGAGCAGAGACGACCCTTCAGCGTTTGCGGCACCCGCACAGTTCGGACCCTTCAGGGTGCTGCACCAGATCGGCGTAGGCGCACTGGGGCCTGTCTTCCGCACCTACGAGCCCGAGCGCGACCGGCTGGTCGCGGTCAAGGCCTTCCGCCTCGACATCACCCCGGAACAGGCGCGGACGCTCGCGGACGAGCTCTCGCGCGCGGCTGATGCGGGCCTGTTTCATCCCTCGATCGTCGAGCCGATTGCGGCGGGTGTCCAGGGCACGCTTGCCTATGGCGCGGAAGAATATGTGGCCGCCGAATCGCTCGACGTCGCGATGCGCCACTACGCGCCGGCGCCAATCGCGACGGTGCTGCCGTTCATCACGCAGCTGGCAGGCGCGATCGACTTCGCCCGTGCGGCGGGTGTGGGCCATGGCGCGTTACACCCGCGCGACATTTTCGTCACCCCCGAAGAAGCCCGGGCCACCGGTTTCGGTGTCGTCGAAGCGCTGGAGCGGGTCGGGGTCAGGGCACCGGTCCGCAGGCCTTACACCGCGCCCGAACGCATCGCAGGAGAATCGTGGGCAACCGCGGCCGACGTGTTTTCACTCGCGGCGATCACCTACGAGTTGCTGACCTCCCGCCGGCCCTCGGGCCTCGGCCGCGAGATCGGCACGCTCACGGCAGGAACCCCGAACGCCTGGATGGATTCGCTCCATTCGGTCCTCGCCCGCGCGATGGATCCCGACCCGTCCGCCCGTTTTCCCACGGCGCTCGCATTCGCCTCGGCCCTCGAGGCATCGGCGCGGGGCGTGAGTGCCGATGCGACCTTGGTCCCCCCACCCGCGGCACCGGGCGTACCGGAGGTGGACACCGCTGCGACGATCGTCAGTCCCAGGGCGGCGGCGACGGCCGCAGATGCAGATAAGGGCAAGCACGACAGGAAAGACGATCCGAAAAGGGTCGTCGAGCAAGAACTCGAAGAAGAAGAGGAACAGGACGACATTCTCGCGGAACGGCTCGACGACGAGGCAGATCATCGGTTGCGTCTGGCCGACCGCGACGACGTCATCCGGCGCGATCCCTCGGGGCCGCTCGACGATGACATCGCCGCCGAAGTGGAAGCGGACCGGTTCGCCCCGGACGATTTTCTCCTCGACGCGGCAGGCGCGGCATCTGCGAGGACGACGACGTCATACGACGTCAAGCCTCGCGATCTGTCGATCGATCGCGATGATCAGGACACCCTCGTCGGTGCGCGTGCATTCCGGGATGACCGGGCGGTCCGGGACGCGCCGCTGTCTCACCGGGATCCCCAGGACGACGAAACGATCCAGCGCCCCCGGGCTGCGATTGTGAATGACCATCGTTCGGTCACTGCGGCGGCGCCGGCCACTTTTGCCACGTTCGAGGAGCCCGAGGCACCCCGGTCACCGTTCCGAATGATTCTGCTGGTCATTACGTGCATCGGCGTGGGACTGCTGGGTGGGTACGCGTTGTGGGGCAGGGGAACGCCAGCCTCGACCGGCAATTCCGCCACGGCGGCCACGAGCGGATCCACGACCAGCGGCGCCGCACCTGCGACCGGGCGTGAGTTCAGCGAGCAGGCCGTGACGCCTCCGGCGGCCAGGGCCACGGACAGCTCCTCCCCCGGCCGCGGCGGCAGCAAGCCCGAGCCCCCGCGGACCGACGACCGTGGAGCGGCAACTCGTGCAGGCACTCCGCCGGCGCCGAGCGCAGCGGCAGCCCCGCCACCGGCGGCATCGACGGGAACGCTGGTGGTGAGATCGACACCGAGCGGCGCCGGCGTGACGCTGAACGGACGCTGGCGTGGCCGGACTCCGTTGACGCTCGCCGACCTGCCGTTCCGCCGCTACGACCTGCGCGTGGTGCAGCCGGGATTCGTGGTTGGCACGCAGGCCGTCGACCTGTCGGCCGACACGCCGGCCCGATCGGTCGCGCTCGAGCTGAAGCCGGTCGCCGCGTCAACGCCGGCGCCGCGGCAGGCTCCTTCGGCTGGCGCGCGTGCAACGACGCGTCCGGCGCCCGAGCCCGAGCCGGAATCCTCATCGTCGACGATCTACACCGGCTCCATTTATGTGGATTCGCGGCCGAGAGGCGCGCGCGTCACCATCGACGGCAAGCCGGTCGGCGTAACCCCGCTGCGTGTCAGCGACGTCCGCATCGGCACCCACGTCGTCCGGCTGGAGCTGCCCGATCACCGGCTGTGGTCCAGCACCACCCGGGTCACCGCAGGACAGGAACAGCGCGTCACCGGATCACTCGAACGGATTCAATGAAGGCGATTCTCGCTCTCGAAAACGGCATCTGGTACGAAGGGGACGCCGCGGGCGCCCCTGGCGAAACCGGCGGAGAGGTCGTGTTCAACACGAGCCTCACGGGCTACCAGGAAATCCTCACCGATCCTTCTTACTCGGGCCAGATCGTCACGATGACGGCGCCGGAGATCGGCAACTATGGCATCGCGCCCGACGATGCGGAGTCGCGGACTCCGCAGGTCGCCGGCTTCATCGTTCGTGACGAATCGCCGGTGGCGAGCAACTGGCGCGCGAACGGCACCCTGCGCGAGTACCTCGTGCGCCACGAGATCGTGGCCATCTCCGACATCGACACTCGGGCGTTGACCCGGGTGCTGCGCTCGAGCGGTGTGATGCGGGGCGTGATTGCAACCGGGGATCACGATCCTCGCGAGCTCGTCGAAAAGGCCAGGGCGCTGCCGCAGATGGAAGGCTCGGATCTGGTCAAGGGTGTGACCTGCGACAGTCCATTCGACTGGGCGCCGGCCCCCTCGGACGAATTCGCGCCGCCGCCGCAGCGCCGCGCCGGCCGTCCACTGAACGTCGCGGCGTACGACTTCGGGATGAAGTGGAACATCCTGCGCCGTTTCACGGCGCATGGCTGCGAGGTCCGCGTGTATCCGGCAGGTACCCCGGCGTCGGAGCTGCTGGCCACGAGCCCCGATGGCGTGTTCCTGAGCAACGGACCCGGCGACCCCGCAGTGCTTGACTATGCGATCGAGAACGCCAGGGAACTGATCAAGGCCGAGGTGCCGACCTTCGGCATCTGCCTCGGCCACCAGATCCTGTCGCTCGCGCTCGGCGGCCAGACCTATAAGCTGAAGTTCGGCCATCGCGGCGCCAACCATCCGGTCAAGGAGCACGAGACGGGCCGGGTGGAGATTACGTCCCAGAACCACGGGTTTGCGGTCGATCCGCAGACACTGCCGTCCGACGTCAGGGTGACGCACACCAACCTGTACGATGGCACCGTCGAAGGGCTGCGCCACGAGACCAAACCGGTCTTCTGCGTTCAGTACCATCCAGAGGCCGCGCCGGGTCCTCATGATGCGGACTATCTGTTCCGGCGGTTCCTCGACGAAATGGAGAAGCGAGCGTAAGCAGTGCCCAAACGTACTGATCTCAAGCGCGTCCTGGTGATCGGCTCCGGTCCGATCGTGATCGGCCAGGCCTGCGAGTTCGATTACTCCGGCACCCAGGCGTGCAAGGCGCTCCGCTCGGAAGGCCTCGAAGTCGTCCTCGTCAACAGCAATCCCGCGACGATCATGACCGACCCGGAGACTGCGGACCGCACCTACGTCGAGCCGCTCACACCGGAAGTCCTGGCCAAGATCATCGAAAAGGAGCGGCCGGACGCGCTGCTTCCGACGGTCGGCGGACAGACCGCGCTGAACCTCGCGGTGGCGCTCGGCGAGGACGGCACGCTCGAGAAGTTCGGCGTCGAGTTGATTGGCGCCTCGGTCGAGTCGATCAAGGTGGCCGAGGACCGCCTGCTGTTCCGCAACGCGATGAAGGAGATCGGGGCCGATGTCCCCGAGAGCGTTTATGTGAAGTCGATGGCGGAGGCGATGAATGCCGTCGACATCCTCGGCTTCCCGATGATCATCCGACCGTCGTTCACGATGGGCGGCGTCGGCGGAGGGATCGCCTACAACATCGAGGAGTTCAAGGAGATCGCCGGCCGCGGTCTCGATTTCAGCCCGGTGCACGAGGTCCTGCTCGAGGAGTCGGTGATCGGCTGGAAAGAGTACGAGCTCGAGGTGATGCGCGACAAGGGGGACAACTTCGTCGTCATCTGCTCGATCGAGAACGTCGATCCGATGGGGGTCCACACCGGCGACAGCATCACCGTCGCCCCGGCGCTGACGCTGACCGACCGCGAGTATCAGCGGATGCGCGACCTGGGGCGGCGCATCATCAGCCGGGTCGGCGTCGAGACCGGCGGCTCGAACATCCAGTTCGCGATCAACCCGAAGAACGGCCGGATCATCGTCATCGAGATGAACCCGCGGGTGTCGCGGTCCTCGGCCCTGGCGTCGAAGGCCACCGGCTTCCCGATCGCGAAGATCGCCGCGAAGCTGGCGCTCGGATATCACCTCGACGAGATTCCCAACGACATCACCCGGCTCACCCCCGCCTCCTTCGAGCCGACCATCGACTACATCGTCGTGAAGGTGCCGCGGTGGGCGTTCGAGAAGTTTCCGCGCGCCGATCGGACCCTGACCACGCAGATGAAATCGGTCGGGGAAGTGATGGCAATCGGGCGGACCTTCAAGGAAGCCTTCATGAAGGCGTTCCGCTCGCTCGAGCTGGGGTCGGGCGGCCTGCTGTTCACCCAGCCGAAGAAGGACGGCCTCACCGAGGAAGAGGAGGAAGGCGCGCTGCAGCGCGAGCTCAGCGTGCCGACCGACCGCCGGATGTGGGCAGTGTTCCGCGCGTTCGATCGCGGCTGGACGGTCGACGATCTCCACGAGCTCACGAAGATCGATCCGTGGTTCCTGACGCAGTTCTCGCAGCTGGTGGAACTGGCCAGGTCCGCGGGGCTCGGCGGCCTGCGCGGGATGTCGGCCGAGATGCTCCGCACGCTGAAGCGCGCGGGGATCGGCGACCGCGAGCTCGGTGCGATCCTCGGCGTCGACGACGACGCGGTGCGGTCGACCCGGCTGGAGCACGGCTTGAAGCCGGCCTACAAGCGCATCGACACCTGCGCCGCCGAGTTCGAATCGTTCACACCGTACCTGTACGGCAGCTACGAACGCGAGTGCGAGGCGGATCCGACGCCGCGCTCGAAGGTGGTCATCCTCGGCAGCGGGCCGAACCGGATCGGGCAGGGGATCGAGTTCGACTACTGCTGCTGCCACGCCGCCTTCGCCCTGCGCGAGGAACGCTACGAGACGGTGATGGTGAACTGCAACCCGGAAACCGTCTCGACCGACTACGACACCGTCGATCGGCTCTATTTCGAGCCGCTGACCTTCGAGGACGTCTCGTCGATCATCGCGCGCGAGCAGGAGGCCGGCGGCGACGTCGCCGTCGTCGTGCAGTACGGCGGACAGACGCCGCTGAAGCTTGCGTTGCCGCTCCAGGAGGCGGGGATCAAGATCCTGGGCACGTCGCCGGATTCGATCGATCTGGCAGAGGATCGCGAGCGATTCGCGAAGCTGCTGTGGGAGCTTGGCATCCCGCAGGCGGCCAGCGGCATTGCCACCTCCGCCGAGGAGGCGCGCGAGGTGGCCACCTCGATCGGTTTCCCGCTGGTGGTCAGGCCCTCGTACGTGCTCGGTGGACGCGCCATGGCCATTGTCTATGACATGGGCGCGCTGGATCGCTACATGACCCACGCGGTGGACGCTTCGCCGGATCATCCAGTCCTGATCGACAAGTTCCTGGAAGACGCGGTCGAGCTCGACGTCGATGCCGTGGCGGACTCCACGGGTGCGGTCGTGATTGGCGGCATCATGGAACACATCGAGGAGGCCGGCATCCACTCCGGCGACAGCTCCTGCGTGATTCCGCCCTACAAGGTCACCGATAAGCACGTCGCCCTGATTCGCGATTACACGCGGCGGGTGGCGCGCGCGCTCAAGGTCATCGGCCTGATGAACGCCCAGTTCGCCATCAAGGACGACACCGTCTACGTGCTCGAGGTGAATCCGCGGGCCTCGCGAACCGTGCCCTACCTGTCGAAGGCCACCGGCGTGCCGCTCGCGAAGGTGGCGGCGCGGCTGATGCTCGGCAAGACGCTGGCACAGCTCGGGCTCACTGCCGATCTCGATGTGGCCGGGGTCTTCGTGAAGACGCCGGTGTTCCCGTTCGTCCGTTTCCCGGGCGTCGACACGATTCTCGGGCCCGAGATGAAGTCCACTGGCGAGGTGATGGGCGGCGCGGCCACCTTCGGCAGCGCGTTCGCCAAGGCGCAGCTTGCGGCGGGCCAGCGGCTGCCGTCCGGCGGCGCGGCGTTCATCAGCGTCAACAATCACGACAAGCCCGCGGTGGTCCAGATCGCACGGGACCTGCGCGATCTCGGCTTCAAGCTGGTTGCGACCCGCGGGACCGCCAGCTATCTCCGGGCCCACGGGGTCGAAGCGGAGATCGTGTTCAAGGTCAACGAGGGGCGTCCGCACGTCGGCGACGAGATCATGAACAACCACGTTCAGCTCGTCATCAACACCCCGCTCGGCCGCGAGTCGTTCTTCGACGATCGCACGGTGCGGCGGATTGCGATGATGCACGGCGTGCCCTGCATCACCACGCTGACCGGCGCCGCGGCCACGGTCAATGCGATCAAGGCGATCCGCAGCGAAGGGCTCACCGTCCGCGCGCTGCAGGAGTACCACGCAGAAATTGCCACGGGGAAGGCCTGAGCGCCATCGCAGGATCTGCGCGCCTCCGGCGGTCAGCTAGCTGAATCCAGATAGTTTCGTCACGCGCGGCTTCTTGCAGCCGCGCGTGTGATGTACGCTCCGGCCCTTCTGCTCGCCATCCCGTTCCTTACCGGGGCGGCGGTCGCGTTCCTCTTCATCGCCCGCCTGCAACAGCTCCCGGAGATCCTGACGGCCGGCGCCGCCTTGCTCGGCCTGGTTGCCGCCGTCGGCTCGTACCTGATCGACGACCGGCCGGGTTCTGCCGCGCTGATTGTGGTATCCGCCACGCTGACGGGCCTGTCGCTCGGCCTGAGCGATGCGCGACGGGTGTACGCCACGCCTCTCGCGGCGTGGTTCGCGGCGACGCCGTCCGGGGTCACCGCCACGCTGCAGGGGGTGTTGGTCGAGGACGCGAGCCCGACGGCGGCGGGATCGTCGTTGCTGCTCGACGTGACCGCGATCGAAACGTCCGGCCGGACGCTGGTGAAGGTGAGCGGCGGAGTCCGTCTGTCGGTCGCCGGAACATTGCTCGCCGACCGTGTTCGCGAGTGGCGCGCCGGGCGCACCGTTCGCCTGCCCGCGTTCCTGCGTCAGCCTTCGACCTATCTCAATCCCGGCACTCCTGACGAACGCCCCGCCCTTGCCCGGAGGGGCATCGTGCTGGTCGGCACCGTGAAGAGCGGGGCGCTGGTAGAAGTGGTGGCGCGGGGAAGTCCGCTGAGTGAAGCGGCGGCAGCGCTGCGAGCCGCGATTCGACGACGCCTCAACGCCCGATTGGGAGAGAGCGATCCCAGGGCTGCCGGAGTGACGACCGCGGTGTTGATTGGCGACCGCAGCGGCCTGGCGCCCGACGACGAGCGCAGGCTGCAGGACGCGGGCACCTATCACGTGATCGCGATCTCCGGCGGCAACATCGCGATCCTCGCCGTGCTCTCGACCCTGGTGGCGCGGCTGTTCTTCGTGCGGCCATCACCGGCCTCGATCGTCACCGCGTTGCTGCTCGTGTTCTACGGCACCGTTGCGAGCGGCGCCGCCTCGGTCGCGCGGGCGGTTACGGTAGCCGTGCTGGTCCTGCTGGCCCGGGCGCTCGACCATCGTGTCCACGCCATCAACGTGCTCGCAATCGCCGCGCTCTTCGCGGTCGCGCTTGCACCGGCGGTGGTGCTCGATCCCGGCTTCCATCTTTCGTTCGGCGCGACGCTGGGCATTCTTCTGGGCGTGCCGAGGATCAACCGACGGTTCAGATCCGGGCGTCGGCGAGCCGCAGGTTGGCGCCTGCCTGCTCTGGCCGTGATCGGGATGCTTGCCGCCACCGGCTGCGCGGAGGTCGCGCTCGCACCAGTGTCGGCCACGCTATTCGGACGCGTGTCTTTCGCCGGGCTGTTCCTCAACTTCGCCGCGATCCCGTTGATGACGGTCATCCAGGTGGCCGGGTTGATCGTCGCCGCGACGCCGTCATGGGCGGAGCCGATCGCGCAGGGTGCGGCCACCGCGGTGCGGGTCAGCGCCGCCCTGCTCCTGGAGTCCGCGACGGTTGTCGATGTGGCACCCTGGCTCGCGCACGATGTGGCACCGCCCGTCTGGGGATTGACGATCGCGTACTACGCGTCGGCTCTGGCGCTGTTGTCGGCGCGCACGCGTCGTCTCGCGATTCCCTGTTATGGCCTGTCGGCAACGCTGCTGGTCGTTGGCCCTCGGGTGGTCGCGCGCGATGCGGTGTCACCGCCGTCGATGCCGGTACGAGTCGTTGTGCTCGACGTCGGGCAGGGGGATGCCACGGTCGTCGCCCCGCCCGGAGGTCGAGCGCTGCTGGTCGACACCGGCGGCGTGGCTCCACTGACCACCGGCCCCGACGCATTCGATGCGCCGCCCGGTTTCGACATCGGCGACCGCGTCGTGGCGCGCGTACTGAGAGCGCTCGGCGTTCGCGGGCTCGACGCCCTCGTCGTCACGCACGGCGATCCCGACCACCTGCTCGGGGCGCGAGGCGTGCTGAAGCACCTCGGGACCGATGCGATCTGGGAAGGCGTGCCCGTGCCGCCACACCCCGGCCTGCGAGGCCTGGCTGGCTTCGCGCGCAGTGAATCGATCACCTGGCGAACGGTCAGGACCGGAGATATCGAACGTGTTGGCGATGTCGAACTACGCGTGCTCCACCCGCCGCCGCCCGACTGGGAACGGCAGCGTGTGAGAAACGACGACTCCATCGTCCTGGAGATCCGGATTGGCGCGGTGTCGGTGGTGCTGCCTGGCGATATCGGAAAGGAAGGCGAGCGAGCCATCCTGCCGCGCCTCGAGCAAGGAAGACTGGTGATCCTCAAAGCCCCGCACCACGGCAGCGCGACATCGAGCTCACAGGAACTGCTCGAGCGCCTCCGGCCAAGAGCGGTGATCTTCAGCTGCGGAAGAAACAACCGCTTCGGTCATCCCCATCCGGCGGTGGTCGAACGCTACAGGGCGATAGGGGCGGCGATCTTCTCGACGGCGGAGGACGGGGCGGTGTTTGTGGAGACAGATGGGGAGAGGGTCGAGATGAGAGGGTTCACTGGAAGGTCGATCACTATCGCGCGACACATACCCAGATGAAAGGCGGCTTCGGGGCAACTTCACGGCTGAACGACGCTTTGGGGTTGCAACAACGAGCCGGATACAACGTTGGTTTTCAAGGCGCCTGCGGCGCCGAGGCACGGAGGCACGGAGCCCGCGGGGAAGAGCGGAATCTCTTCGAGGATTGCGATCCGTTGACGGCGCCGCGCTGCGCGCGGTGCCAGGAGTGAGGGGCGGATGGATCGCAAACCGCCAGGTCTTTCGTATGGGCGGTTTGCGATCCATCCGCCCCTCACTCCTGTCAACGCCGGCCGAAGGCCGGCGTCGCCGTCAACGGACAGAACCTACGAGAGTGGCCGGTTGCCGTCGTGAATCTCCGTGGCCTCCGTGCCTCCGTGCCTCGGGCGCCGAAGGCGCCCTTTGGTTGGGCAGGCGGCTGTCGTCGAATGTTCACTCCTTCTTCACCTCTCCCCACACCTCTTCCATCTGCTCGAGTGTCGCATCGTGTACGGACCGTCCCTGTTCGTGGAACACACCCTCCAGCGCGGTAAACCGTTTCGTGAACTTCTCATTCGCCTTCCGCAGCGCCGATTCCGGCTCGATCCCCAGCTTGCGCGCGAGGTTCGCGATCGCGAACAGGAGATCGCCCATCTCCTCCTCGATGCGCGGCTTGCCTTCATCGTGACTGACAGCTTCGCGCAGTTCGGCGACCTCTTCCTCGATCTTGTCCACCACATCCGTCGCCCTCGCCCAATCGAAGCCGACCGCGGCGGCGCGGGTGCCGATCTCGTGTGCGCGGAGGAGCGCCGGCATCGACTTCGGGATCCCGCTCAGCAGCGCCCGCTTCTTGCCGGCGTCGACCTGCTCGCGCGCCTTGATCTGCTCCCATTGCTCGACCACCTTGCCCGGCGTGTCGACTCCCTCGGTCTTCGCGAACACGTGCGGGTGGCGGCGGATCAGCTTGTCGGTGATGTCGCGCAGCGAGTCCTCGACGGTGAAGCGCGCTTCGTCTGACTCGATCTGTGCAAGGAAGACCCCCTCGAAGAGCAGATCGCCAATCTCCCCGCGCAGGGTGTCGTGATCGTCATTGTCGATCGCGTCGAGCACCTCGTACGTCTCTTCGAGCACGAAACCGCGCAAGGAATGAATGGTCTGCTCGCGGTCCCAGGGACAACCGCCCGGACCGCGCAGCCGCGCCATGATGTCGACCAGCTGCTGAAATGCCTCACCCGGAGTCGTGGTATCGCGTCGTTCTGTTGCCATCTTGTCGTCGTGGTGTGCTGGTTGTTTCGTCGGTGCGTGCCCGGGCGGGCCGTCAGGCGGGCCTATGCTAGCATTCCCGGGTGAGCATCGAGGAACAGTCCCGCATCTCGTTCGGAAGCTTCATCATCTCTCTGGCGAGTACCGCAGCCCTGCATTTCGGCGACATCCCCGACCCCCAGACGGGCGAACGTCACGAGCCGGATCTCGTCGCCGCGCACCAGATGATCGACCTGATCAGCCTGCTGCAGGAAAAGACCAAAGGCAACCTGACGCCCGACGAAGCGAAGCTCGTCGACGACCTGCTCTACGAGCTGCGGATGCGCTACGTCCAGGCCCAGCAGGGCGAGCGGCGCATCATCACGCCCTAATCAGCTTGGAAATCACGTTCCTCGGCACCGGCACTTCGCACGGCGTCCCGATGATTGGCTGCGAATGCAGCACCTGCCGTTCCGACGATCCCCGTGACACGCGGTTGCGTCCCTCGATTTTGGTGCGCGGCGACGCGGGCGCGAGCGTGCTCATCGACGCCGGTCCCGACCTCCGCGCACAGGCCCTGACCCACCGGATCAGTCGCGTCGACGCCATCGTCTTCACGCACGGGCACGCCGATCACATTCTCGGCCTGGACGACGTGCGCCGGTTCAATGTGGTCATGCGGCGGCCGATGAAGTTGTACGGGGATGCGATCACCGTCGACGAAATCAAGCGGACGTTCTCGTATGCTTTCGATCCGGATCTGCCGAAGGGCGGAGGGATCCCGGAGCTGGATATGAACGTCATCAAAGGGCCGTTCGCCGTCGGCGAGCTGACGTTCGTGCCAGTCCCGGTGTGGCACGGAAAGCGGCAGATTCTCGGGCTGCGGATCGGTTCGTTCGCCTACCTGACGGACTGCAACGCGATTCCCGATTCGTCGTGGCCCCTCCTGGCGGGAGTCGACGTCCTCGTGCTCGACGCGCTGCGGCACCGGCCGCATCCCACGCATTTCTCGCTGGACGAGGCGATTGCGACCGCGCGCCGGATCGCCGCGCGGCAAACCTATTTCACCCACATGTGTCACGACCTGCCCCACGCCGCCACCAGCGAGCGCCTGCCCGAAGGGGTGGCGCTCGCTTACGACGGCTTGCAGCTGGCCGTTCGAGCCCCGGCCTGACGCTGATGCACGTCATCCATTTCCCCGACGACCCGCCGCCGCGGTGGAACCAGCCTGTCCTCGCGCTGGGGAATTTCGATGGCCTGCACCGCGGGCACATGAAGATCATCGATCGGGTCCGCCGGCGCGCCGGTGAGCGCGCGGGGACACCGGCGGCAATGACCTTCGCTCCGCACCCGCCCCGGGTGGTCAGGCCGGACAAGGCACCCCCGCTGCTCATGACCGAGGAGCAGAAGGTCGAAGCGCTCGCGCGTTCAGGCATGCAGGGACTCGCGGTCGTTCGGTTTACCACGGAGCTGTCACACTGGGAGCCTGAGGCGTTCGTGCGGGCCGTGCTGGTCGAATGGCTGCACGTCGCAGAAGTCTGGGTCGGCGCCAACTTCCTGTTCGGCCACAACCGCGAGGGAAACTTTTCCGTGCTGCGCAGCCTGGGCGCCCGTTATGGTTTTCGCGCGGAGAAGATCGATCCGGTCCGCTACAAGGACTTCGTCGTCAGCAGCACGCGGATCCGTCGGCTGGTGACCGAGGGCCGTGTGGATGAGGCGGGCGCTCTCCTGGGCCATCACTACTTCATTGATGGCATCGTGGTGCGAGGCGCGGGCCGCGGGCGCGAGCTCGGGTTTCCGACCGCCAATGTCCGGACGGAGAACGAGCTGCCGCCGCCGTCCGGCGTCTACGCCACGACGGTGACCATCGATGAGATCGTTCATGCGTCGGTGACCAATATCGGGACCCGTCCCACGTTTGGCGACGTGGACAAACCGGTGATCGAGGTGCACATCTTCGATTACGAACGGGATCTCTACGATCGCCGGGTCCGGGTGTCGTTCCTGCAGCGCCTGCGCGACGAGCGAGTCTTCCCCGATGTCGACGCACTGCGGGCGCAGATCGACGCGGACTGCCGCAGCGCGCGGCGGCTGTTCGGCCGCATTTCGCTGTAGAATCGTGCATATGCCCGATCCGACGGCCAACAGCGCGGATCCCAGCGCGCTCGACCTGCGCCTGTGGGTGCCTGCCGAAGGGGACCTGCGCGGGATTGCGGGGGAGCTGGCCGCGAAGATCGCCGAACAGCTGGGCGCCGGCTCGCCGGATGCGCAACAGCTGGGTGAACGGGTTGCAGTGCTGGCGTCGCGGCTCGCCAACGGCGGGTCGACCGGGCAGGAGATCACTTTCGAGTTCCGCCTGGTCAAGGGCGAGCTGGTGGTGCAGGCCCGCTGCAACGGCGTGGCCTCCGAAGTCCGCCAGCGGCTGCCGGCCTGAGATCCTCTGGCCTCGTTCGCGTTTCGAGTTGCTCCCGTCACACTGATGCGTCTCTACAACACGCTGACCCGAAGTGAGGAGGAGTTCGCGCCGCTGCGCGACAACACCGTCCGCATGTACACGTGCGGCCTCACCGTCTATGCGCGCGGTCACATCGGCAATTTCCGCACCTTCGTGGTCTGCGACGTGCTGCGGCGCGTCCTCAAGTACGAAGCGGGGTTCGGACTGCATCACGTGATGAATTTCACGGACGTGGACGATCGCACGATCGCCGAGTCGAACCGGGCCGGTGTGCCGCTGCGCGAGTACACCGAGCGGTATATCGCAGGCTTCCGCGAGGATGCCGCGGCGCTCGGCCTGGAAGAGCCCGAAGAGATGCCGCGGGCGACCGACGATCAGAACATCGAGGCGATGGGGAAGACGATCGCTGCGCTCGAGGCCAACGGCCATACCTACCGCAGTGACGGGTCGATCTACTTCAAGATCTCGACGCTGCCCGACTACGGCAAGCTCGCGAGGCTCGATCACAGCGGCATACAGTCAGGGGCGCGCGTCGATGCCGACAAGTACGAAAAAGACAATGCCCGTGATTTCGTGTTGTGGAAGGCTACCAAGCCGGGTGAGCCGACCTGGGATCCAGGCATCGGCCCCGGACGGCCTGGCTGGCACATCGAGTGCTCGGCGATGGCGCTGCGCCTGCTCGGGGAGCCGCCGATCGATCTGCACGCCGGCGGCGTCGACCTGATCTTCCCGCACCACGAGAACGAGATCGCGCAGGCCGAAGGGGCGACCGGCCGCCAGTTCTCGCGCTTCTGGCTCCATGCCGAGCACCTGATGATCGAGGATGAAGGCAAGTCGAGCGAGAAGATGTCGAAGTCGCTCGGCAACGTCTACAATCTCGAAGACGTTCGCTCGCATGGTCTCAGGCCGTCGGCGCTGCGCTACCTCTACTTGGGCGTTCACTATCGCAAGCAGCTGAAGTTCTCGTGGGCGGTGCTGGCGCAGGCGGAGGAGGCTCTCAAGCGGCTGACCGATTTTCTCGCCCGCCTCGACCATCTCCCCGAGCGCGATGCGAATCCGGAGGTCAGCACGCGGTTGAAGGAGGCCGGAGCCGCCTTTCACGAACACGTCACGAACGACCTGAATACGGCTGCGGCGCTCGGCGTGCTGTTCGATCTCGTCCGCGCATTGAACACGTCGATCGACAACGGCGAGCTCGGGACGGCCGACGCCGCCGCGGTGCGGGCGGCGTTCGACCGCTTCGACCGTATCCTCGGCGTGCTGTCGCTGCGCCGTCTCGAGGACGAACAGCCCCCGGTGCCAGTCGAAGAAATCCAACAGCTCATCGAGGCGCGCCGCGCCGCCCGCCGCAACCGTGACTTCCTCGAAGCCGATCGCATCCGCGCAGAGCTCGACGCGCGCGGCATCATCCTGGAGGACACGGGAGCGATGACGAGGTGGAAGAGGAAATAGTTACAGTTCCCAGTTCCCAGTAGCCAGTTCTGGTGAACTGCTACTGACTACTGCCAACTGGAAACCGGAAACTGGCTGCATCGACAGAATGACCGCCCCCGACATCAAGACCGCACTGCCGGGCCCGAAAGCCAAAGCAATCATCGACCGCGACGCGCGATTCGTATCGCCCTCCTATACGCGCGACTATCCGTTCGTGATCGCGCGCGGCGAGGGAGCGATCGTAGAGGACGTGGACGGCAATCGCTTTCTCGATTGCGCCGCGGGGATCGCCGTCAATTCGACCGGCGTGTCACATCCCGACGTGGTTCGCGCGATCACCGAGCAGGCGCAGAAGTTCATCCACATGTCCGGCACGGACTTCTACTACGAGCCGCAGGTCCGGCTCGCCGAGGAGCTCGCCTCGATCGCGCCGATCACCGGGGACGTCCGGACGTTTTTCGCCAACTCGGGCACCGAGACCACCGAGGCCTCGATCAAGCTGTCGCGGTACTTCACGAAGCGGCAGGGCATCATCGCCTTCTTCGGTGGGTTCCATGGCCGCTCGCTCGGTGCCTTGTCGCTGACGGCGAGCAAGTCGATCCAGCGCCGCGGTTTCGGCCCGATGATGCCCGGCGTCTACCACGCGCCCTATCCGGACCCGTACAGGTTCGACGGAAGCGCCGATGCGTGCGCGGCCGCCGCGTTGTCGTTCATCAAGGACCAGCTGCTCGTTCACCTGGTCGCGCCGGACGAAGTCGCGGCAATCGTCGTCGAGCCAATCCAGGGTGAGGGCGGCTACGTCGTCCCGCCGGCGGCGTTCCTCCAGGGCCTGCGCGAGTTGACGACGCAGCACGGCATGCTGCTGGTCGTCGACGAAGTGCAGTCGGGCATGGGGCGCACCGGCAAGATGTTCGCCTCCGAGCACTTCGATCTGACGGCCGACATCGTCAACATCGCGAAGGGAATCGCCTCCGGGCTGCCGCTGGGCGTCACCTGCGCCAGGGCAGACCTCATGACCTGGCCGCCCGGCGCGCATGCCAGCACGTTCGGCGGCAACCCCGTGTCGTGCGCCGCCGCCAATGCCACGATCAAGCTGCTGAAGGACGGGCTCGTGGCCAACGCGGCGACCGTCGGCGCGCATTTAGCGGAGGGTTTACGGGATCTGCAGGCCGGGCATCCGCTCATCGGGGAGGTGCGCGGCAAGGGCCTCATGATCGGGATCGAGCTGGTGCGCGATCGGACGACCAAGGAGCGGGCGGTGGAAGAGCGCAATGCGCTCGTCCAGGCGATGTTCCGCCGCGGCGTGCTGGTGCTGGGCGCCGGCAAGAACGCCATCCGCCTCGCGCCGCCCCTGGTCTTGAGCCGCGATCAGGCCGATCAGGTCCTGCGGGTGTTCGACGAGGCCCTGACCGAAGTCGAGGGCGGTTCTGCAGGGTCGGTCGGCCGGGTCTAAAGACCCGGCCCTACAAAGATCGAGAGGATCTCTCTGCCAATTGTAGGGGCGGGTCTTCAGACCCGCCCGATCTCCAAACAACCTACTGCCGCAGCGCCACCGACGGATCCACGCGCGCCGCTCTGCGGGCGGGAACGTAATTGGCCAGTGTGGCGGATCCCAGCAGCACGGCCACCGCCGACATCCACGCCAGCGGATCGAATGCGCTGACGCCATACAGCCCGGACGAAATCGCTCTCGCTGCCGGCCACGACAGGGCGATGCCGGCCAGCACGCCGAACGCTGTCACGGTCAGCCCCTGCCGCATCACCATCGCGACCACGCCGCGCGGCGCCGCGCCGAGGGCCATGCGGATGCCGATCTCACGCGTGCGCCGCGCCACCGCGAACGCGATCACCCCGTAAAGACCAATCGCCGCCAGGATGGTGGCGACGACGCCGACCAGGCTTCCGGTCTGCGCGGCGAGCATCGCCGGCAGCAGCGTCGCATCGACCTGTCCTTCCATCGTTGTCGCCTCGATGAAGACAGCGTTCGGCTCCAGGCTGAGCATTTCCCGCTTCATGGCGGTGACCAGGGCCCCTGCGTCACCGGCAGTGCGGGCCATCAGGACTTCGCCCGAGAAGGCGCGCTGGCCGATCGCGTAGTGGATGTATGGCGTTGGCTTCTCGCCGATCGTCTCCACCTTGTAGTCGCTGACGACGCCGATGACCTCGTACTCGGGACCGTCGATGCCGCGGAGCCGGAACCGGCGGCCAACCGGATCGCGGCCGTCGTTCCAGAACGTCTTGACGAATGACTCGGTCACGATCGCGACCTGCGGCGAGGTCGGCACGTCAGAGGAGGAGAAATTCCGGCCGCGCAGCAACTGGATGCCGAGCGTTTCGAAATAGGACGGGTCGACCCACGTGGTTGCCACCGGTGTTGCCGGATCGCCAGGCTGCTGGCGCTCCGGGAAGAAGACGCTGTTGCGGTTGTAGTTGATCGCGAGCGGCTGGCGAACCGTGCGTGCCGCGATCTGAACTCCGGGAATGCCGCGGACCCTCTCGAGCGCGCGTTCGTAGAGAAGCTTCGCCTTGTCATCGGAGTAGCCGACGAGTCCAAGCTCGCTCGAGACCGCCGCCAGGCCGGCGGGTGTGAACCCGAGGTCGACGCGATGCGCTTCCGCGACGCTCCTGGCGAGAAGACCGGCGGCGATCAGCAGCACGAGCGTGAACGCCGTCTGCAACGCGACCAGGCCGTCGCGGAGACCCCAGCGCCGCTGTCCGGCTTTCATCCCGGCGGCGTCGCCTTTCAGATCGGCCACGAGATTCGAACGCGTCGCACGCAGCGCGGGCGCGAGTCCGGCGAACAAGCCCGCGGCAATCGCAATGAGCGTCGTGAACAGCAGGACGCGGAAGTCGATGCGGAGCGACAGTGCGATCGGGATCGGGATTGGGAGCGGCATCACCTCCACCAGCTGCAGCAGGCCCGCCGCGAGTGCAATCCCGCTGACGGCGCCAATCAGGCCGAGCACCACGCTCTCGGTCAACAGCTGACGGATCAGCCGGCCGCGGCTCGCGCCGATCGCAAGCCTGATCCCGACCTCGCGCTGACGGCCCGACGCGCGCGCCAGCAGCATGTTGGCGACGTTCGCGCACGCGACCAGCAGCACCAGACCGACGCCCAGCATCAGTGCTGCCGCGATCGGCCGCAGCGATGCGTCGGCCTGGGGATGAATCCTGACGTTTGCCGCAACCTTGATCGGACGCTTCTCGTTGGTCTTCGGATGACTCTTCGCGAGCTGCTCCATGAGCAGCGCGAGATTCGCCTGCGCACGGTCCGCGGATTCGCCGTCCTTCAGGCGGGCCTTCACGAAGAGCCACCGCTGACCACGGCGATCGAGCCGATTGGTGCCGGTGGGAGAGGGCACGCTGTCCTGGATGCCTGCCGGCTCGACCTCGGCAACCCACGCCAGCGGCAACCACATCTCGGGCTGCAGCATCGGCACCATGCCCGTGAAGCGGGGCGCCATGACCCCGACAATCGTGTACGGCTGTCCATGAATCAGCAGCGTCTGGCCGAGCGCCGAAGGACTGCTCCCGAAGTCACGAACCCAGATCCGGTTCGACAGCACGACCACCCGCGGCGCACCGACGCGATCGTCTTCCGGCATCAGCCCGCGCCCGAGCGCGGCCTGGACGCCGAGCACCTGGAAGTAGTTCCCCGTGACGATCTCGCCGAGGGCCATTCGTGACTGATCGCGCCCTTTGATCGCCGCAATCGCGGGGCTGTAGGCGAGCATGTCCGTGAACACGGCGTTCTGCTGCCGGAAATCCAGGAAGTCGGGGTAGGAGCTCGTGGCGTAGGTGTCGCCGTCACCCCCGCGCGTGTAGACGTCGACTATTCGATCCGGCTGGTGTACCGGCAGCGGCCGAAGCAGCGCCGCATCGATGATCGCGAAGAGGGCCGAATTGAACCCGATGCCGATGGCCAGTGAAGCGACCGCGACGACCGTGAAGGCGGGGCTGTGAATCAGCCATCTGAGCGCATAGCGGACGTCGGCGCGAAAGTCGGTCAGCATCTGTGACTCATACGTGCTTCATTAACCGGCGGTTCGGGGGCTCGGGGGCTCGGGCGGTTCAGGATCGCGGTGCCCCGCTGTTTGCTTCTGCGGGGCACCGAATGACCTTCGCTCGGCAGAAGCTCGGAAAAATCGGGGAAGATCTGGCTGTCGGCGAGCTCGAGCGACGCGGGTACGCGATAACTGCTCGGCGCTACCGCACGCCGTGTGGCGAAATCGACATCGTGGCGGAGTGCGCGGGCGTGCTGGTGTTCGTCGAGGTGAAAGCCAGGGCCGACGCCGAGTTCGGCACCGCCGCGGAAGCGGTGACCCGCTGGAAGCAGCGCCGCCTGACCCGCATGGCCCACGACTATCTCACCCGCGAACGAATCCTCGACCGGCCCTGCCGTTTCGACGTCGTCACGGTGATGTTCGATCGGCCCGAGCCCGCGATAGAGGTCTATGTCAATGCGTTCGACGCGTGCTGAGCCGCCGCAGTACGCGTCCGCTGTCGACAATGCGCACTCCGGAAGACGCGGGCCTGCCTCGCCGTAGCGTCGGGACCGTACAACAAACGCGCGTCTAGACGACGGCGCGTCCGCGGCGACAGCAACAGCTACACAGGCAGGCGGAGTGGAGCGGGCGTGGGGACCCGCGTAACGGAGCCTGCCAGGCGCGTTCGGGAACGCGCCCAAAAAGATAACGGCGCGTTCACGAACGCGCCGTCATCAAAAAGTGGAGCGGGAAACGGGATTCGAACCCGCGACTTCGACCTTGGCAAGGTCGCACTCTACCACTGAGTTATTCCCGCGCAGGCAGCGCGGCGCGTGCCCTAGGGCACCGCCCAACCGCTGTCTGTGAAGGGGTTATCGTACCACAGGCCCCGAAACGCAAGCAACCCGCCTTCACGCCTTCCGACGCTTCGCGGCTACGGCGCGGGAGGCTCGCGTCTCCCGATCGCGGAGATCGGTATTGACTCTCCCCGGCTCCCCCTGCTATCTCTTATCAGTAACTGAGAGGAGCGGTGACCGTGCGCTGGATACACAGGCTGCGTCTCCGGTTGCGATCGTTGTTCCGAAGCGCTCGCGTGGAGCAGGAACTGGACGAGGAGCTGCGGTACCACGTCGACCGGCTCGTTGATGATTTTCTCGCCGCGGGCCTGCCGCCGTCAGAAGCCCGCCATCAGGCTCTTCGAGAGATGGGAGCAATCGAGCAGCGCAAGGAAGAGTGCCGTGACGCGCGCGGTCTCGCGCTCGTCGACAGCCTTCGCCAGGACATCGGCTATGCCCTGCGCGCCCTTCGCAAGAGTCCGGGTTTCAGCGCGGTCGCGATTCTCTCGCTCGCCATCGGGATCGGTGCGAACACGACGATCTTCACGTTCGTGAACGCGGTGCTCCTCGAGCCGCTGCCATATCCGGGGTCGGACCGGCTCGTGACGCTCCACGAGCATCAGATCGATTCCAACAAGCCCCTGAGCGTCCATCCCGCCGTCTTCATCGCCTGGCGGTCGAGGGCCCGGTCGTTCGAAGCGCTCGCGTTGACGCAGAGTCCGCCGCTGAACGTCATGGGACCGAACGGCGCAGAGCAGGTGACCCGGTTGATGACAACCGGCGAGCTCTTTCAGGTGTTTGGTGTAAGGCCGGCGCTGGGCCGTAACTTTACAGACGAGGAGGTGCAGCCGCGCGGCGGTCAGGTCGTGATTCTCGGGCATGGCTTCTGGCAGCGCTGGTTCGGAGGCGATCCCGCGGTGCTCGGGCGCCGCCTCACGCTCCCCGACGGATCGCTCACCATCGTCGGAGTGGGGCCGCCGGGCTTTCGAATCGGTACAGTGGAACCCGAGGTGTTCACGCCTCTCGGGATAGATCCGGCAGACCCGGCGGCCACTGGATCGCGAGCATTCCAGTCTTACGGCCGGCTGGCAGCGGGTACGACCCTCGAGGCTGCCCGGGCCGACATGTCCGTGATCGCGGCCGCGCTCCGGCAACAGGAGCGAGTCGCCGAAGGCATGGATGTCTTCGTGTTCGGCCTCAAGGACTTCCTGGTGCAAGACGCCCGCCCCAGTCTGCGGCTGCTGATGGCGGTCGTCGCGACGGTCCTCGTGATCGGATGCGTGAACCTGGCCGGACTGCTCCTGGCCCGCGGCCTGGGCCGGCGGGGCGAGTTCGCCGTGCGCGCGGCGCTCGGCGCGAGCCGCGGCCGCCTGATTCGTCAGCTGGTCGTGGAGAGTCTCGTGCTCTCGGCGCTTGGCGGCCTTGCGGGCTTCCTGCTCGCTCACTGGGCAATCCAGGCTCTCGTGGCGGTCACGGCCGGCGCGCTGACGTCTGGCGCGTCGGAACCGATCCGGCTGAATGCGGCCTGCCTGGTCTTCACGTTCGCGGCGTCGATTGTGACCGCGGTCGCGTTCGGCCTGGTGCCTGCGTGGCAGGCATGCCACGTCAACCCGGAGACTGCGCTTCGCGAGCGCAGCCGCGGATCGACGGGCGATCGCCGGCATCACCGGATCAGGCAGTTATTGGTGGTGACGGAGGTCGCTCTCGCGGTCGTGCTCTTGATCGGCGCAGGGCTCCTGGTGCGAACGTTCTCGACTCTCAGTCGCGTCGATCTCGGATTTCAGCCTGATGGGACTGTCACGATGGGAATGTTTCTCGGCGTGCGTCCGCCGGAGGCGCGAATCGCGGCCCTCGATCGGATTCTCGATCGCGTCGAACAAGTGCCCGGCGTGAAAGCAGCCGGGACGATTCAGTTCCTGCCGCTCCGGAGCGCCGCGTGTGGCACTGGTTTCTGGTTCGAGGAACATGCTGCTGCCGGTGACCCGGCGCGGACACAGCCGACCGAATGCAGCCTCATCAGTCGCGGATATTTCGCGGCGATGGGGATCCCGGTGCTGCAGGGCAGGCCTTTCGATAGACGCGACACCCCGGGGTCCCCGCGCGTCCTGGTCGTGAATCAGTCGTTCGCGCGGCGGTATTTCCCGGATGGACGCGTGCTGGGCCGACGGATTCTCGTGCAGTCATCGAATCAGGCGGTCGCGGAGATCGTCGGCGTTGTCGGAGACGTGCATCACAACGGCCTCACATTGGATCCGGTGCCGACGGTATTCCTGCTGCACGCCCAGACCCCCGGATACATCACGAATCTCGTTGTGCGGACGAGCGGCGATCCGATGACCCATGCGGCGGCAATCCGCCGCGCCATCCACGAAGCTGACCCGGCACAGGCCGTATCCGCGGTCGGCACGCTCGAAGAGGATGTCGCAAAGGTGCTGGCCGGGCCGCGCCTGCAGGCGGCCCTCGTCGCGTCGTTCGCCGGCATCTCGCTGGTGCTTGCCGTGGTGGGGGTGTATGGCCTGATTGCCTATGTCGTTGCACAACGGACGCAGGAGATTGGAATCCGTCTGGCGCTCGGCGCCACGAGCCAGCGAATCTTCGGCGCCCTCTTCTCGGAAGGCGCATGGCTCGTTGTCGGGGGGCTCGTCGTCGGGGTAGGCGCGGCCGTGCTCCTTCGCGGGCTCGTCGCCACGCTGGTGTTTGGCGTCACTCCCGGCGACCCGCTGACGTATTCGATTGCCGCGTCCGCATTCCTCGCCGTAGCGCTGATTGGAGTGGCCATCCCCGCACGCCGCGGATCACGAGTGGAACCCGTCAGCGCACTGCGTTGTGAGTGATTCGAGGGACGAACCCCCGGACTGCGGACCGCGGGCCGCGGACCGCGGTCTTTACTGTCTCAACACCCCAATCGGATCCGTGCGTCCTGCGCGCCGAGCAGGCAGCCAGCTCGCGAGGAGCGCAGCGCCGGCAAGAACGGTTGCCGTAACGATGAACGTCAGCGGGTCCCGCGCTGTGACCTGGAACAGCAGCTTCTGCGTCAACCCCGTCAGCATCCACGCGCCGAGCAGGCCGGCGATCACGCCAGTGGCGGCCAGCAATCCCGCGTCTTTCACGACGAGTCTGACCAGGTCTGTGGGGCGGGCCCCCAGCGCGGCTCGAACCCCCAGCTCGCGCGCTCGCTGCGCGACGGCATACGCCATCACACCATAGACGCCAATGATCGCGAGGAGGAGGCCGAGGCCTCCGAACGCGCCGAGCAGATACGCGCGGAAGCGCGAGTCTGCCGACGCTTCACCCATCAATTGATCCATCGTTCTCAAGCGGGCAATCGGCAGCTCACGATCGATCGACCAGACCGCTTCATTTATCGAGCCGACGAGGCTCGATGGATCGACCGCCGCACGGACGACGACGTACTGGCTCGACCACGACTCCTGCTGGAACGGCAGATAGAAGGCCGGATCGACCGGCTCGGCGAGGCCGTTGTACTTGACGTCGCCGACGACACCGACCACGCGCATCCATTGATTGTTGGGACGTTCCATCCCGCCGATGCGGAAGCGGCGGCCGACTGCCTCTCCGTTCGGGTAGTACCTGTCGGCAAGCGTCCGATTGACGATGACGACGGATTCCGCGCCCTCGCGATCGCGCGAATCGAAGAGGCGGCCGCGAACCAGGGGAATGCCGAGCGCGCTGAAGTACGACTCGCTGACCACCATGAGCGTGGCTGGCGGCGACGACTCACCGACGGCGAAACGCTGGCCCTCGGCGGTGAAGTTGTCGGTGACCGTGAGCTGATCGGGCGGGAGGCTGACGGCTGTTGCCGCCCGCCGGATGCCGGGGATCGCCTGGAGCCTGTCTATCAATCGGTCATAGAAGATGCGCGCGGCGTTCTCGTCGGCATAACGGGCACGCGGCAGCGACAGCGAGAACGTCATGACGTCGTGCGCTTCGATCCCGGTGTCGACGTGCTGCAGCCGCGCGAGGCTGCGAATCAGCAACCCGGCGCCGATCGACAGCATCAGCGCCAGCGCGATCTCGACGATGACGAGCGAACGCTGGAGGGCGCGCCGCGAGCGCCCGGCGCCTGCACGCTGATCGTCGCGCAGCGGCTCCATCACATCGGCGCCGGATGCCTGCAGCGCGGGTGCAGTCCCGAACAAAAGGCCGGCGATCAGCGAGAGTCCGACCGCGAACAGCATCACTCGCACGTCGACCTGGATTTCGGAGAGGCGGGGAATGATCAACTCGCCCAGCGGCAGAAGCACTCTCGTGAGGCCGAATCCAAGCACTACGCCAAGCGCCCCTCCCGCGATGCTGAGCAGCGCCGATTCCGTGAGGAGCTGTCGCGTGATCCTGGCGCGTCCCGCGCCGAGTGCCGCACGGACGGCGAGCTCGCGCTGTCGCGCCGCGGACCTGGCGAGCAGCAGGTTCGCGACGTTGGCCAGCGCGATCAGCAACAGGATCCCGACCGCGCCGAGCAGGAGGTAGAGTGGCGTCCGCGCGTCACCGACCAGCGCCTCCGTCAACGGCTCCGACTGGAACTTCCAGTCGCCCGGCCCGTGCTGCTGCTTCAGCGAGGCGGCGACTGAGTCGAGGTTCGCCCTGACGGCGGCGTCCGTTACGCCTGCCTGCCGGCGCGCAAGACCCATCAGGTAAAAAGGGCCGCGACGCGGCGGCGGACCCACCGTGCGATTGCGCCAGAGCTCCAGCTCGCGCCCGAACCGCAGGCCCGGCCGCGCGACGCCGATGATCGTGCAGTCGATCCCGTTCAGGCGGATGGTCTGCCCGACGGCTGCCGGGTTCGCGCCGAACCGACGCGTCCAGAATCCATGTGCCAGCACCACTAACGGCGGTGCTCCGGCCGCATCGTCCGCGCTCGCGAAGAACCGGCCGAGCTGAGGCTGCACGCCGAGCGTCGAGAAGAACTCGCCCGTCGCCCAGGCGGCACGCACGACTTCGGGTGTGCCTGTCCCCGTCAGATTGAAAGTGGTGGGAGCGTAGACCGCGACTCGCTCGAACGCCGGATGATTCGCGCGCAGGGCGAGGAAGTCGGTATCCGGCAAAGGGAAGAGCAAGCCGTTGACGCCGACGATCTGGATCAAGGTCAATGCGCGAGGGTCGTGGAAGGGCAGAGGCTTGAGCAGGACGCCGTTGACCACCGTGAACATGGCGGTCGCGGTGCCGATGCCGAGCGCAAGGGTTGCGAGCGCGACCGCGACGAACCCGGGCTGGCGCCGCAGCGAGCGGACCGCGAAGCGGAGATCCTGGAGCAGCTTGTCCACGTATCCTCCTCGTTCGACCTGAGAGTGCAGGCTGAGCCCTTGGACGGAGGGTGGTTGGTGGTGGTTGGCCGGCGGGTCTGTTAAGATCTCCTTTTGTTCGCGGCCGAACACCCACCGCATACACGTGTTTCTGCGGCGCCGTCGCCAAGTGGTAAGGCAGAGGTCTGCAAAACCTCCATCCCCGGTTCAAATCCGGGCGGCGCCTCCAA
>Ga0111538_10000760_pt1 | contig 44447 bp, 47 predicted proteins | sample SoiMethybrSBSTD1_FD_79669 | JGI IMG/M metagenome (GOLD analysis project Ga0111538, IMG submission 79669) | Bulk soil microbial communities from a Populus tree surrounding site in Tennessee, USA - Soil MetaG P. TD hybrid SBSTD1 (version 2)... | ecosystem: Environmental > Terrestrial > Soil >...
GTTGCTCCGGAATCCTTGTACGGCGCGGATACGGCCAGTCGCGTCTTGGTGTCACCAAGCCCTGGTGGTGCTAGGACGATACGGCGCCCGAATTGATCACCGGCCGTGGCGGTTCCCGTGACGCCGGTAGTGTCCTGTGTCAGACCGGTGCCCGGCGTAAGGGTGGTGCCATTAGAGGTGAAGAGCTGCACGCTACCGGCTTTGGCGGCGCTTCCGATGGCTTCTGCAGGAATTCCAACTGCCAAGTGAGTCGTGCTGCCGGCTCGCACGCTGTCGAGGACCTGGCCAAACCCGTCGTTGTTCTCCGGCGTGCCGGGGACTCCCGAACTGTTTTGGTCGTACGCCTGCCCAGCCGCGGCTCCGGTGTAAAGATCGTTGATCACGGTGAACGCGCCGGCGTTGCTGATCGCGCTGGTTCCGGAGCCCAAGTCCTCACCTGGGGTACCGACGGCGGCATCAACTCGGCTGGAGGTCCCGGCGATCAATCCAAGCGTGATCGCTTCGCCGAACCGATCACTCGCCTCAGCCGCTCCCGGAATGCCAGCCGATTCTTGATCAATTGCCCGCGGATCATTGAGGCCAGCGGTAAAGAAGCCGACCCATCCCGCATCGTTCTGGCCGGAAACGTTGCCGCCGGGAACGCCGACGGCAATCATGGGCAAGTCGGAGCCCAGCTCGTTCGTTGCGTCGATGGCGAAGCCGAGTTGATCACCGGCGGTGATGGTTCGTCCGAAGGACGTCTGAGTCAGTTCCGTTGAGGACTTGCCCTTGCCCAGGCCACTCGAGGAACCCCAGATGACCTGTGCCAGCCCAGAGTCCGCTTGACCGTTGATGTCCTCGTAGGGTGTTCCGACAAGCAAGTCGGTGTAGCCATCGTTATCAAGATCAGCAGCTGACACGGTGGTGCCGAATCGATCATTGGCTGACGCCGTGTTGCCAACCTTTCCGGAGCCCTGGACGAGGGTGTCGACGGTTCCGCCGCCGATGGTGCTGGTATTGCTGCCGTACAAGACGGTTACCTGGCCGGCGTCGCTGACACTGCCAGGGTCGGCATACGGATCCGCAACCACCGCATCGGAGAATCCGTCGCCGTTGAAGTCTGATGACGCGCCTTTCACCGCAGGCTTCTGTTGGATCTTGATCATCTTGGCGACCGAGGGCACCCCGGCGTTATCGGTGATGAAGAGCATGTAGTAACCGGGCGGTGCGATGTTGGGGTCCGCCGGTGCCGTCGCAGTGATCGTGGTGCTGGAGGAGCTGATGGACAAGGGCACGTAGCGCTGTCCTTGATCTTGGCTGTGAGTTGCCGCGCCCAGGCGTACCAGTCCAGCCTTGGCGATCGATCCAGCCTGGGAGGAACTGATGTTGAAGGTTTGACCATAGGTAGCGGTGTCAGGCGCGCTGGTGATCACTGGACGGGTCGCCTTCTGCCCGCTGTTGTCCTTTTTATATAGGTAGGGCGGCTCGAAGTACTCGATGTTCTTCTCCAGATATCCCGCGCTGACGCAGGAAGCGCAAACTCCGCCGCCTCCGGTGAGTACCCGACCGTCGGGCAGGAGTGTGGCGCTGGAGTGGTATTCACGTACCCGGCTGGCGCTGGAGAGAACTGTCCAGTTCCCGGTGGACGGATCCCACCGCTCAGCAGCGAACACCGGGTTGGTGAGATCGACGTTCGCATTAGTCGCCTTGCTCATTCCGCCGGTGGCGAGCACACTCCCGTCGGCCAGAATGGTCAGGTTGCCTTGGCGCCGCCCAACCGACATAGAGCTGGTTTGCGTCGCGGTAGTGCTAGTGCCGTTGACGTCGACAACGTACGCCGTCTTGGTCGGAACGTGAGTTTGCGTGCCCTCGGTAATGTCCCCGCCGCCAGCAACCAGTACCTTGCCCTTGTCGTACGTGGCGAAGCCGCCATACGTGCGGTCAATGCCATCGCGAGTCTTCATGGCAGTGATAGCACCAGTGCCACTGGTGTTGATCGTGTTCATCTGCGGGGGAGGACCCATCAACTCGACCTTCCCATCGGGACGAGTCGTCAGGAATGCGTAGAAGCGATCGCTATACCCGCTGGCATTGCTCAGTTTCCGCAGGGTCTTGTCGGTTTGGTAAACCTCCGGAACTGTCGGGCCTCCGCCGACGATCACCGCTTCGTTATTGCTGAGCGCCTGGACCGCGGGATACCAGCGAGCAGCGGCCATGTCGGGCCCACGGCTCCAGGTTTCGTTCTGCCAGTTGAAGAGGTGGGTCTGCACGATGCCGTCGAGCGCAGAATTCTTGTTACCGCCGACGACCAGCACATTGCCGTCGGCCAGCTGGGCGTATCCGGCGCAGAAGATGTTGTAGTTCGGGACGTCTCTACGGTTATAGGTGTTGTTGCTGGGATCCCAAACCAAGGCGCGGGTGAAGTTGTTGGTTGGCATCTGCTCCGGTGCGCCCTGTCCCACGGAATCCCACATCAGGACCTTGCCGTTGGGCAGGACTGCCTGGAAAATCGGCACGACGCCGACTTTGGTTCCTTGATCGGTGGGGATCACCGAGCTCCAGTTCCCGCCCTGGCCGGGATCCTGCGCCGCGGCAGCTGAAACTTTCGCGTTGGCCACATTCTGTTCGTCGGAGTGGCGGCCAGGGGTGTGACCGGTCTCCTTCTTGATCTTGGCCGCGTTGGCCGCGGTGTCTTTCTCGATCTTCTCGATCGAGGTGCCGGCGAGGTCCTCCTTGGCGTGCTCGGCGTCCTTCTCATTGCCCTCGCCCGGATGGGCAGCCGCCAAGTTGACACCCATGCCGAAGCTCATGATCAAGCCGAACAGTCCAGCCAGCGCGCTTGCGCGCCAATACCTGCGACGCATCTACGTCCCCCCGAGTGCTCCAAAGCAGATGTTGACGTCAGTATGTATCGATCAAGCTGACTTGGCTGGGAGATCGGCCGGAATTGCGTCGAGTCGTGTTCTAAATAGCCGACTGTCGGTCCTAAATGACGAAAGTGCGGGTGAATGGCAGATCTCGTTGGGCAGGATGAGCAATTCGCCCAACTGCCGCGCAGTTGCCCAAGAAAGTGTGCTTCTCGGTCAATTAATACCAATATCTGTGCCCGCCCACAGGGTGACCCAGGTAACCGGAAAAAGAGAAGACACCCCCGATGATCATAAAGATAAGGCCCATCGTCGATAAAAAGCTGATCTTCAACAGTATGGCCAAGACCAACAAGAATAAGCCAAACGCAATCACGTCCTCCTCCTTCGCGGGCCGTAGTACCCCGCCAAGGCGACAGCCACACAAGCCGGGACGGCCGATCTAGCCAGGCTCAGGCACTCGACTGACCCTCGGAGGCGTTACATCGCCGCAGCTAGCCCCAGGGTCGCGTCGCCAGCAGTCGAGATGATCTCTCTTCCACTTGAACCGGCGTCGGCGTATCTTCGTCATCCTGGCAGTGGAGCTGGCGCCAAGCGCGCCGCGAGGAGGGGGCATGACTCTGTCGCGCGATGCAGTTGAGGCGCTCCGGGCGCCGTTCTCCGGCGAGATTTTGGAGGCCAGCGACCCCGGCTACGACGCCGCCCGCGCCGTACACAACGGGATGATCGACAAGCGACCGGCGTTGATCGCTACGTGCCTCAACTCCGCAGACATCGCCGATGCCGTGCGCTTCGCACGTTCCGAGGGTCTGGAGATCTCGGTGCGCGGTGGCGGACACAATCCGGCTGGCAAGGCGGTGACCTCAGGCGGACTGATGATCAATCTCGCGCCAATGCGTGCGACGTACGTCGATCCGGTCCGGCGTCGCGCGCGCGTTCAGGGCGGCGCCAATTGGAACGACTACAACCGGGCAACAGCGCAACACGGGCTGGCGACGACAGGCGGCATCATCTCGACGACTGGGGTGGCAGGCCTGACTCTCGGCGGCGGCATCGGCTGGTTGATGGGCCGTTTCGGCATCGCGTCCGACAACCTGAAGTCAGTCGAACTCATTACCGCTGAGGGAGAGGTGCTCCAGGTCGACGAGGACAGTGATCCTGATCTGTTCTGGGGCTTACGCGGCGGCGGCGGCAACTTCGGAGTCGCCGCTTCCTTCGAGTTCGAAGCTCACCCAATCGACACAATCCTCGGCGGCCTCGTTGCCTACCCGCTGTCCGACGCGCTCCGCGTCCTTGCGCCATACCAGGAGGTCACCGCGGACCCGCCCGACCAGCTGGTCAACCACATGGTTCTGACACATGCACCCGACGGATCCGGCAACAAGATCGTCGGCCTGCCGGTCTGCTACAGCGGCGAGATCTCCACCGGCGAGGCGTTGGTCGCACCGCTGCGCAACGCCGGCACACCCGCCGCCGATCTGATCAGCCCGATGCCGTACTGGATGATGAACACGCTGCTCGACGCTGCGTACCCGAAAGGTGCGCGCAACTACTGGCGCTCAGCGTTCCTCAAGGAGCTGAACGAGGATGTGGTCGGGACACTCGTCGATGCCTTCGAACGCGTTCCATCACCGATGACTGGCATCCTCATCGAAAGCTTCCACGGTGCGATCAGCCGCGTGGATGCAACAGCGACCGCGTTCCCGCACCGAGACCCTGGATTCAACGTTGTCATAACGGGCGAGTGGCTCGATGCGGCCGACGACGATGCGAACATCGGCTGGGTCCGTGACACGTTCGACGCTATCGCGCCGTACACCGGCGACCCCGTGTACATGAACTACCTCGGAGAGGAAGGGAGCCAGCGCGTACGCGCCGCCTACGGACCGAACTGGGAGCGGCTCGTCAGGCTCAAGCGGGAGTGGGATCCCGACAACGTGTTCCACCTCAACCAAAACATCGACCCGGCCGGCTGACTGCTTCCAGATCTTTGAACCACGTGGCACCAGCCACGTGCACTCAGCATCAGTCGCAACTGATGCCACGTGCACGTTTCTGATGCGGAGTTGGACTTAGAGCAGGGTGCCAGCCAGTTGGATGTCGCGCCCCGCGAGCGCTCCGGGCGCATTACCGTTTCGGCGTGACCACGTTCGCGCTGATCGGCAGCGGCTGGCGGGCGCGGACGTTCCTCAACGTGGCGCGTGAGCTGGATGCGGTCCAATGCGGTGGGGTCGTGGTGCGAACTCCACGCAGCCTGGACGTACCGACGTTCACCTCCCTGGACGGTTGTCTGCGCGAGGTCGACGTCGATTTTGTGCTGACCACTACGCCACGGAATGTGACGCCGGGTTTCATCGCCGAAGCCGTCGATCGCGAGTTGCCGGTCCTGGCAGAGACGCCGCCCGCTTCAGATCTTGACGGTCTTCGTGCACTGTGGTCGGCGGTTGGCGACTCCGGGCTGGTGCAGGTCGCCGAGCAGTACCCGATGATGCCCTCGCATGCCGCCCGAGCAGCCGTAGTGACCGCCGGCATGATTGGCACGCCAACCCAAGTGCAGGTCTCCTCAACGCAGCAGTACCACGCCGTCGCGCTGATTCGGCATCTCCTTGCCGCCGGCCGAGGGCCGGTTGAGGTCCGAGCCACCCGGTTCACCGCGCCACTGATCCAGCCGTTGAGCCGCACCGGCTGGACCGATGACGAGGAGCCACACCCAACGACCACGACGATCGCGACCCTCGACTTCGGGCACGGACGCTCCGGACTGTACGACTTCACCGAGCAGCAGACGCGCAATCAGCTGCGGTTCCGGAGGCTCACCGTACGCGGAACGGCGGGTGAGTTGCACAACGATGAGGTGGTGCGGATGACCGGTCCGCGCACTCTTGCCCGCACTCCGTTAGTGCGCCGGCAGACCGGCTACGACCTGGATCTGATCGGCTACGACACCGAACACATCGCTCTGGGCATCGAGGTGCTGTATCGGAACCCGTATCCCGGTCGCCGCTGGATGGACGACGAGATTGCGATCGCCACGCTGCTAGAACGCACGGCGGGTTGGGTACGAGGTGAGGGGCCGGAGCCCTACCCATTGGCTGAGGGGGCTCAAGATCAACACCTCGCGCTGGCCATCGAGGAGTCGGCCGACACCGGCACCACGGTGACCACGTCTCACGAGGCTTGGAGCTGAGGAAACGATGATCGATTACGCCGCTGACCCTACGATGCTTCGACGGCTTGCACCCGGACAGAGAGCAGAGGTGTGGATCGCTGACCTCGGCAGCGAGTCAGCTGAGCTGGTGTACTCCACCCAAACCCTGCTCCTGGAGGCACCCAACTGGGCTCCTGATGGCAACGGACTGCTGCTCAACGGGGACGGGCTGCTCTGGCGACTCGACCTTGGGCCAGAGGTCAAGTTGCACCCCGTATCCATCGATGACCTGCCGCCGATCAACAATGATCATGTTCTTGACTCCGAACGCGGCTTGATCTACCTGTCCGCCAACGACGGTCACATCTATGTCGCCCCGCTCCGTGGCGGCACCGCAAGGCGAGTGACGCACGACGCGAGCCGTTACCACTACCTGCACGGAGTCAGCCCGGATGGGTCGACGCTCGCGTTCGTCGAAATCCCAAAAGCAGATCATTCGGATCTCGGCCGACTCGCGCTCATACCGTCGGCCGGAGGTGAGACACGCTATCCAGAGGCCGGGAGCAGCCACCTAGACGGTCCCGAGTATTCACCGGACGGCGACTGGCTGTATTTCAACACCGAGGAGTACGCGAAACGCCCGGGGCATGCCCAGCTTGCTCGGGTGCCCGCTGAGGGCGGAAGCATGGAGCGCCTTGTGGAATCCGAATCGGTCGACTGGTTCCCCCATTTGTCACCGGACGGCGAACATGCCAGCTATATCAGCTTTCCGGCCGGCACGCTCGGGCATCCGCCTGAGCTCGATGTGGAGGTACGGCTGGTTCGTACCAGCAACTGGCGTGACATCATCTGGTGCTTTCCGATCTTCGGAGGGCAGGGAACGATCAACGTCAACAGCTGGTCGGCGGACAGTCGCCGGTTTGCGTTCGTGGCGTACCCGGTGGAGCAGGCCTGACACGTGCAGGGGGTCCTGGCCGGATTCGCCATTATCACGATCATCATTGGCGTCGGCTTCCTGCTTGCTCAGCTGAAGATCCTTGACGCGACGGCACAAGGGGTGTTGACCCGGTTGGCCTTCTATGTGGCCAGCCCGGCCCTCATGATCACGGTGCTCGGCAGCACGGATGTGCACCGGCTGTTCTCAGCCAACTTGATCGCCTCTCTCGGCAGCGTTGTCGTAGCCGCGACTACCACCATCCTGCTGGCCCGACTGCTGTGGAAGCGCGAGGCCGGCGACACTGTCATCGCTGCCTTTTGCTCGGCCTATGTCAATGCCGGGAACCTCGGCATACCGATCGCCGCGTATGCCCTCGGCGACGCGGCGCTGGTTGCACCGATGTTGTTGGCGCAACTGATCATCCTGCAACCAAGTGGTCTGTCGGTTCTCGACGCGATCACCGACGTGCCGAGCCCGGATATCTCACCTCGCCGGCTGAGGCTGATTCGGCTGACCCGACCCTTACGCAACCCACTTGCCGTTGGATCTCTCGTCGGCTTGGCATTGGCGCTGACCGGGATCAAACTGCCGACGATCATCAATGCTCCGCTGACGCTTATCGGTGGCATGGCGGTGCCGGCCATGTTGTTGGTGTTCGGGATCTCGCTGCGACTCGGACCTCGACCAGGCGCCGGGGAGCCGCCGATCCAGATCGGCACGCTGGTGTTGATCAAGTTGATCGTGCAGCCGATCGTGGCCTACCTCATCGGTGCGTACCTGGTAGGGCTGGCCGGTCACAATCTGCTTGCCGTCACAGTGATCGCGGCGCTGCCCACGGCCCAGAACGTCTTCACTTTTGCCATGCGCTACGACCGTGGCGTGATCCTGGCGCGGGATACGATCTTCGTTGCCACACTGCTCTCCGTACCGGTGATCTTGGTCATTACGTGGCTACTGGCTTCCTGACGGTACGGACTGGGCCGTAACTTGAGCACATGTCCTCGATGTATGCGAATGAACTCGATGTGCCGGCCCCACTGTCCGAGCGACCGCTGGAGTGGCGAACGGCCCCAAAGCCCGAGCCGGCCGATGGTCAGATCCTTATTGCGGTAGCCGGATGCGGCGTCTGCCGATCGAACCTCCACATGATCGAGGGTGAGTGGGTCGCGTCGGGGGTCCCGGCCATCAGCCCGATCGTTCCTGGCCACGAGGTCACTGGACGCGTCGCCGAGCTGGGTGCCGGTGTGGACGATTTCGCGATTGGCGAGGCGGTCGGCGTACAGCCGCTGTGGTGGACATGTGAGAGGTGCGAATTCTGCACCAGCGGGCGCGAGCATCTCTGCCATCAGCGCAAGATCACCGGCGAGCACGTGGATGGCGGCTACGGCGAGTACATGCTCGCGTACGCGGCACATACCTATCACCTTCCAGAAGGCCTCGACATCATTGAGGCGGCTCCACTGTTCTGCCCCGGCATCACCGCGTACGGTGCGGTCGACAAGCTCGCGATCGGACCAGGTGACACAGTTGCTGTGTTTGGCCTAGGTGGCGTGGGTCATATGGCCATTCAGTTCGCCGCTCTGACCGGTGCCGACGTGATGGCCATCGGACGCAGCGAAGATCATCTTGACGTTGCGCTAGAGCTCGGCGCCAGTCGTGCGATCAACTCTTCGGACTTCTCAGAGCTTGATGAGGTTGAGGACAGCGCCGACGCGGTGATCAGCTTCGCTCCCTCCGATGCAGTCACCGAACAGGCTCTTCGGGTTCTCAAGTGGGGCGGCACGCTGGTCATGGGTGTTCCGCTGAGCGTGTCGGGATTTCCGTTCAACACCGAAAAGGTGATCAAGACCTCCGTGCTTGGAAACCGTGAGCAAATGCGGACTGTGCTCGAGCTCGCCGCCCAGGGCAAGGTACGCACAGTAGTGGACCGCTTCCCCATGGAGCAGGCGACTGATGTGCTCGAACTCCTGGCCGGGGGCAAGCTGCGCTCACGTGCGGTGCTGGAAAACGCCAACGTGGACGTCTCGGCGTAACGTCGTTGCCCTAACGGGACCTTTCGGCCGCAGCGTCATTGAGGATGGGCCCGGGATCGGCGATGCGCCGTTGAGATGGATTCGCCAGGTCCTGCCTAGCTCAGCCAATACCGTCGCCGCCTCGGACCAGGCGAACTGCTCGCCGATGCACATGCGGGGTCCAGCACCGAACGGCAGGAAGGCACCGCGTGGATGCCCGGGAGCCTTCGGATCGAATCGATCAGGCTGCTCGGGTTCACTGCGCAGCCAGCGTTCGGGCTTGAACTGATCGGGCTCGGCCCACCATCGCGGATCACGATGCAGCAGCGCCGGACTGATCAGACACATGGTGGCCGGTGGCACGGTTCGGCCACCCAATGTCAGCGGCCCGATGACGCGGCGGCTGAACATCCAGGACGGCGGCCAGAGCCGCAGCGTTTCGGCCAGCACGGCGGTCGTCAGCGGGAGCGTTGCCGACGGCATCGGCGGCGGCTGGTTCGACGGTGACGCTCCCGCGGGAACGTCCTCACGACGGACGTCCCGCCAGCTGTCCCACTCCGCCTCGAGTTCGGCGCGGACAGCCGGTGCTTGGTCGATCGCCGCGAGCGCCCAGACCAAGGCCATGGCCGTGGTCTCGTGCCCAGCCAGCAGCAAGGTCATCACCTGATCGCGAACTTGTTGATCAGTGAACTCCGGCTGATCGATTAGCAGGTCCAGCACCGTCGGTCCGGCTGCGGGCTTTCCCGCGCGCCGCCGTACGAGGTCGTCGACAACGCTCTCAAGTTCGGCCTTGGCCCGGCGTACGCGTCGGGCCGTGGGCAGCGGCGAGCGAACCAAGTAGACACCGCCAGGAGCCATAGCCAGCCGGAAGCCGGCGAGCATGTCGGCCAGCGCACTGGTGACCTGCGGCGTGGAGCCGCTGAGGTCGGCACCGAACAACGCCGTCCCTACTCCGTCCAGCGTGATGGCCGACATCTCTCTAATCAGGTCGATTTCTCCATCTTCGGACCACCGGCCCGCAGCGCGTCGCGCCGCCGCCGCGAACGATCCCAGATAGTCGGAGATCCGTCGTGGGTGGAACGCCGCCTGAAGCGCTCGGCGCTGGCGCATGTGGGTTTCACCCTCGCTAGTGAGCAGACCACCGCCAAGGAGAAGTCGGGCCCGTACCAGGCCACGGCCCTTCTCGGTAAGTCGGGAATGCGCGGTTAAGAGCTCCCAGACTTCAGAGGGTTCATCGACCAGTCGCACGCGCTCTGGCCCGACACGGATGGGGACCGCGCTCGCGCCGCAGGCGACCAGCAGGTCTAGGAACTCGATCGGCGAGCGCCGGAACGCTCGCAGCAGCGCAAGGTTGGTTTGCACCGAGCTCACTGATCGGGTATGCGGGGCCGCCACACCAATGCCGTTCTGGGCGCTGACCATCGTGTCGACAATTCTGCCTTTTCAGTGCAAAGCCAGTAGAGGCATGGCCGCTCCCGGGCACGCTGGTAATCACGGAAGACCGCCCTGAAAGCATTCAACATTGATCATTTGCATCGCATCGATCAAGTGCATCTGGACCGAAATTGCGACAAACCCCTCAAACCAGCGCTGGCGTTACGCCAGGGCAGCGCCAGCGGGTTTGTTCGCTGATCAGTGCGAGCGGTGGTGGCGCTTGACCGTGATGTTGTACGTGATCACGGTTGGCCCCCCAAAGATTGCGCTGTAGTCGACCACGATCGTGCTTGCCAGGATGTAGACTTGACTGCGCCCTGATACAACCATATGGTTGTATCAAATGCAGATTGCTCCACCGAATTACGACAGGATGTTCGGCGCGCTGGCCGACGCCACGCGGCGCGACATCGTGCGCCGCGCCATCGGGAGTGACGAGGGCGTGGCTGAGCTTGCCGAGCACTATCCCATGAGCTTCGCGGCGGTTCAGAAACACGTCGCGATCCTCGAGCGAGCCGGCATGATCACCAAGGAGCGCATCGGGCGCCGCAAGGTCGTCCGGACCAATCTTGAGGCGCTGCGCATCGCTCGCGGGCTCCTCGATCAGTACGAGGAATTGTGGCGCGGGCGGATCTCCCGCATGACCGCGCTGGTAGCCCAGGACCTAAGGGAGGAAGACAAATGACAGTCACCGACGTACGCAAGGACGCCGAAACCCTGACCATGACGCTCGACGCGGAGTTCGAGGCTTCACCCGACCGGGTGTGGCAGCTATGGGCAGATCCGCGCCAGCTCGAGCGCTGGTGGGGCCCGCCGACCTATCCAGCCACCGTCACGGCACACGACCTGCGGTCCGGCGGTCGGGTCGAGTATCACATGACCGGTCCGGGGGGCGACCAGTCGCGCGGCTACTGGGAGATCGTCGAAGCTGATGCGCCGCACCGGCTCGTCTTCCGCGACGGCTTTGCCGACGCCGACGGCCGGCCGAACTCCGACATGCCACTTAACGAGGTTTGCGTAATGATCAACAAGATCAGCGACGAACAGACGCGGATGTCGATCGAGAGCAAATTCCCCGATGCCGCGGCGATGGAGCAGGTCCTCGCTATGGGTATGGAACAGGGCCTGCGGGAAGCGGTCGGCCAGATCGATGCGATTCTGGCCGGCGACGTCGCATCCACAACCGGCCGATGAGATCGGCCGCGGTCAGCAGTCAATAAGCAACGAGCCAGAAAGCATCCCGAGGAGGAAATCCTTGTCCACGACGACTACTTCGATGACTACCCACACTCTTGACGTCCCCGGCGCCACCCTGACCTACGACATTCGGCAGAACGACGCCAGTACGGAGCCGATCTTGGTATTGATCGGTTTCCCAATGGCGGCTGCCGGCTTCGGCACCCTCGCGAAGCACTTCACCGATCGCACGGTCGTGACCTACGACCCGCGCGGCTCCGAACGCAGCGTGAAAATCGATCCGACGAGCCAGGCCACACCCGATGACCACGCCGAAGATTTGCATCGGCTCATCGAGGAAATCGGTGGCGGGCCGGTCGACCTGTTCGCCACAAGCGGCGGAGCGGTCAACGCGCTGGCTCTCGTGTCGAAGTATCCGGAAGATGTCCGAACGCTCGTCGCGCACGAGCCGCCCCTCGCCTCGATCTTGGACGACCGGGAGTATGCCGAGGCGGCGTGCCGGGCGGTCTACGAGACATACCATCGCAGCGGATGGGGCGCCGGCATGGCGCACTTCTTCGTCATTGTGAGCCATCGCGGTCCGTTCACGGCGGAACTCGCTAGCCAACCTGCGCCCGACGCGGCGATGTTCGGGATGCCGACCGAGGACGACGGCTCCCGGACCGACCCCATGCTGGGCGAGAGCGTGATCACCATTACTCATTACGAGCCTGACTTCGAAGCCTTGCGCACGGCCTCCACGCGGATCGTGTTGGCAGCCGGTGAGGGATCAGAGGGTGAGATGGCGAACCGAGGCGGTCATGCCACCGCGGGGCGGCTTGGTGTCGAGCCGGCAATCTTCCCGAGCGACCACGGAGGCTTTCTGGGCGGCGAGTACGGCCAGACCGGTGACCCTGACGCCTTTGCGGCAAGGCTGCGCGAGGTGCTTACTGAAGCCTGAGAAAGGATTAGGGGCCCAAGACAAGGCCGGCGAGCGGTGACGTGCTTCTCGGCTGCGTCTGGACGGGCCGCCTACCAAGAAACTCTCGCGTGATTACCAAGGAGACTAAGAAACGATGCAACTTACTGTGACGACATTCCTTTCGGTCGACGGCGTCTACCAGGGCCCGGGCGGCCCCGAGGAGGACCGCAGCGGCGGCTTCGACCGCGGTGGCTGGCTTGTCCCACACTTCGACGATGCGACCGGGGAGTTCATGACCGAGGTCTTTAAGGGAGTGGACGCCTTCCTAATCGGACGACGCACCTACGAGATCTTCGCCGCTTCGTGGCCGAACGTTACCGATCCGAACGACCCGATCGCGAACAGCCTTAACACGCTGCCGAAGTACGTGGCGTCGAGCACGCTTGAAGACCCGCAATGGAGTAACACCACGGTTCTGAAGGGTGACCTCGCCTCAGCAGTACAGGAGCTCAAGGAGCGCGACGGGCGCGAGCTTCAGGTGCACGGTAGCGGCAGGCTCGTACAGTTCCTTCTCGCTAATGATCTCGTCGACCGCCTTAACCTGCTTGTTTTCCCAGTAATCGTGGGCGCCGGTCGTCGACTGTTTCCGGAGAGCGGGATCGCTACCGGCCTTGCACTGGATGAGTCGCAGACCACACCGTCCGGCGTCGGGATCTCGGTATATCGCCCCAGCGGGAGGCCCGAATTCGGATCCGTCGAGCTGACTTGATCAATACGTTGTTGATCTTGTCGCCGACCTGACGCTGTCGCCGGGCGTTACCACCAGCCCATCTTCTTGGTCCACTGCAGTAGGACCAGTGAAATGGCGAGCATGATCACACACAAGATGGTCAGTGATACCCAGTGCGTGGAATTGTTAACGATCACGTTCATGCCCAGGACGGACGAGAGCGACGTGATCGGCAGAGTGATGGCCGCGATCACCGCCAGGCGCTCGGCGGCGATGGTCATCTTGGTGTCGGTACGTGTCCGGTAGAACTCAGTCACACCTGACAGAAACTGGAGTTGGGCCTCGCTGATATGGGCAACAGTCTCGTACTGGTCGAGCACATCTTTTATCAGCTCTATACTTTCGCGTGGCGCGAACGTGCTCAGCTTGATTGCACGTCGAAAGATCTCGCTGCCTTGCTCGGCCATGGTCTTGATCGTCAACAGCTCATGTCGAGCCGCGAACAGCTCGCTGAGGAACTCCTGTGGATCCGCGTTCTCATCTGCCATCACCCGCTGTTCCATCAAGCCGACTTCACGAGCAATCTCAGCCACGAGTTCAGCTTGATGGCGTGCGATCGAGGAGACGATGGAGTACGTGAGCCCAAATGGTGACGTGGGGTGGAGCCGACCGCGCTCGAGCCGTGTGGACACCGCTTTGGTCTCGCGCAGGGCCGCATCCAATGCGACCTTCGGGTTAATTGGCCCGTGCACTGTGACCAGGAAGTTCTTTCCGACAAATTGGTCCAGCTCGAGGTAGTGCACGTGCCCCGCGGCCCCGATCTCAGGTGCGTGCAGGACGATGAACACGTGGTCCGGATACACATGCACTCGAGGAACGTGACTACGGTCCTTGCTTTCTGCGACGGCCAACGGATGGAAGTGAAACTCATTCGCCAAGATCGCTTCGGCGTCCTCGCTCCACTGAGGAATGTCGAGCCAGAGAAATCCATCGGTGCGCTTCCGCAGATCTGTCAGGTCAGATAAGGGGCGGTCGGTTACGCCTTCGGAGTCGATCCACTGCAGCCTCATGCCCAGTCTCCTTTCCACCTCTTTCCTACCCTGCAGTAGTCACGCGGCTGGCTGGATGGCGGGGCTGCCAGGTCAGCCGGCACAACAGCGAACAATGTTCAAATGATCGCAATGGAGATCAAGATGTTGTCTGACTTCGTACGCGAAAAGGCCACAGAGCTCGGCGTTCCCGGCGTTGCTGTCGGCGTGTGGGCCGATGGCAAGGAGCATTACGCCTGTCACGGTGTAACCAGCCTCGACAATCCGCTACCGGTCAACTTCGAGACCCTCTACGAGCTGGGTTCGGCGACGAAGCCGTTCACGGCAACAGCCCTGATGTGCCTGGTCGCGCAGCGGCGGGTCGAGCTTCAGGCGCCGGCACGCCGCTACATTCCGGAGTTGCGGCTCAAGGACGAGCAAGCTGCGGCCGAGATCACGGTGTTGAACCTGCTCAACCACACCGCTGGCCTCGACTGGGCACTCCTTGTCGATACGGGTGACGGCGACGATGCGTTGGCGGCGTACGTGGCACGACTGGACGAGCTGAAACTGATCGCTCCGCCAGGCACCCGCGCTTCGTACAGCCAGTCTGGATACAGCCTGGCTGGCCGAGTTATCGAGAAAGTCACCGGCCTCACCTATGAAGACGCCGTCGAGACGCTGCTTTTGAAGCCGCTCGAGATGGCTAACAGCTTCTACTCCGACAGCGCGATCATGACGCGACGCTTCGCCGTGGGGCACAACCCAGACGAGAACGGCAAGCTAGCAGTGGCGCGGGATTGGAAACGCTGGCGTAGCAACAACCCGGGCGGCGGCCTCGTTTCATCCACCACCGACCAGCTGCGGTGGGCGCGCTTCCATCTCGGCGACGGCCGAGCGGAAACTGGCGAACAAGTCCTGCCGACCGAGCTGCTGCATCTGATGAAGGAACCGACGGTCGAGCTGCGCGGCAGCACGCTCGGTGACGCCTTCGGCATCTGCTGGTTCCTGCGAGACGTCGACGGCGTTCGTACCGTCGGCCATGGCGGGTCGGCGCACGGCCAGTTCGCCGAGCTGCTCATGGTTCCGGAACGGAATTTCGCCGTCGTCTCACTCGCAAACGCCGGACCGAACGGGATTCCGTTCAATCAGGCCGTCGTCCGCTGGACACTGGAGCACTGCCTCGGCGTGGTGGATCGCGATCCGGAACCGTTGCCGTATGACCGAGTGCGGGCCCAAGAATCCGCCGGCACCTACGAAAACGACGCCATGCGGTTCGTCATCGTTGCCGGTGAGACTGGCATGACGCTCGAGGTTGGGCTGAAACCCGAGATCCGCGCGTCGTTGGCCAGCGATGCGCCGCCGGACTACCCACCGGCTGCCATTGGTCTGCTTCCCGGGGATGGCGACGAATACATCCAGATCGAGGGCGGCATGAAGGGGCAGCGCGGCTTCTTCTCCCGCGACGAAACCGGCGCAGTCATGGGGATTGATCTTGCAGGTCGGATAGCCACGCGGGTTTGAGCGGGCAACGCGGCTATTGATTCCCGATCTTCGACAGCGGCCGGGCCGCCTGAGACCGGCCGAGCGGGGGCAGTCCGTACGCCTTCTGGATGGTTCGCAGCATGGTGTAGTGGTCCATCCGCTGTGAGTAACGCCCGGGCCGGATTCCCTCACCGACGATGATCGTGGGGATCGGGTTGGCCGAGCCGCCCGCGTTTTCGTCGAAGGTGACGATCAGCCAGCTGTTATGACGTTTCGCCCACTTCGCGTAGCTGTTGAAGTGCCTCTTCATCCAGCGGTCCCCGGTACGGATTGAGCAGTCGTGCATGCTGTTGCACATATCCGGGCTCACAAATGAAACCGTTGGAAGTCTGCGGTAATCGCTGGGAAAAGCGCTGAAAGGCTGATTGCTGCTTCGCGGCAGGTTGGCGAAATTAACCCACGGATTGTGCTTGCGCTGATATCGCCCCTGCACGCACCCGGTAAAGCCCACCCTAGGTAGCGCCTCGGCGTAGCCGGTGAAGCTGTAGCCCGCCTTGCGGAGCTGGGATCCTAAATTCTGCTTCTTTTTGAACTGCCGCAGGCAGGTATCGCTACTTACGCCGTGAGTCGACCCCGAAAACAGCGCGAGATAGTTCGGCTGGCTGGGGTGCGTAATGCCGTACGAGCGGGTCATGTTTGCGCCCTGTGTCGCCAGCTTGTTGAAATACGGTGCCCGCGAGTTGCCCATCACGCTCGAGCGGTGCTTGTTCTCGAAGATCACGATCACGATGTGATCTGGCCGCTGCGCGACTGCCTTCGGTTTCTTGCCCGAGTTCCTGGGAGAGACAGGCAGCATGGTCTCCGAGGTCTTCGGAGGCTCCGGAAGCTCAGTCTTAACCGATGCGCCTGGAGGCCCCGTTCTCGAGCCGTGCGGTGCTGCCGGAAGGACCGTCGGTTGGTCTTCCGGTGGAGTGGATGCCACGGTCGGTGTTTTGTCGGCGAGCCCGCATGCCGCAAGCCCGACCAACACTGTCCCGACGACGGCAAAACCGGCCCACCGCCTCAAAGCCGGCAACCTAGACCTCCCCATGTCGCGAGTTGCCACTAGGCGACAACGTACGCTGCCCTCATCGCTACTCAAGAGCGGGCCCCTATGCGGGCCTATTCGTCGGCCAGCGGCTTGCGTACCCAGACGGCCGTCATCATCCAGCACTGGGTCCAGTAGTTGGGGTCATCCAGTAAGGCCGAGGCAGCGTCGATCGTCGCCGCGTCCAGCTGCCCAGCTTTGATCACTCGATCGCGTACCTCAGCAAAGAACAGCTGGAAATACAGCGCTCCGCGATCTCGGCCCGCGGAAGTTTTGTACGTCGGTCTTGGCCTGTGGAGGCCCGAGACCGAGCTCGGCCACCATGCTGGGCAGCTTCCGGCCGATCAGCCAGTCGACCCCATTGGCCTGTCCCCACTCGATAAGTCCCTTCCAGGTGCTTGCCCACACTTCCGGCTCGGTGGTCGGCGCAAGGTGAAAGTCGGGCTCTTGGATGAGCAGCCATCCGCCGGGCCTGACTGCCTCGGCCATGCGCGCCAACACCTGTGGCGCGTACTCGGCGATCTGGTGCAACATCGCCCGGCAAGTGACCAAGTCGTACGACTCGGATGGCAATTCGCCGGTACGGACGTCCATCTGCCGCACCGACAGGTTCTGTGCAGGCACCAGTTCTAGCAGCACTGGGTTGATGTCGATTGCCGTGACGCTTCCCGATCCACCGACCTGGGCGGCGAGCCACTCCGAGATGCTGCCGTTACCGCTGCCGAGCTCCAGGCAATGCCAACCTTCCACTACGCCAAGCTCGGTGAGGTAGCCCCGCGTCCAGGGATCCAAGATCTTGGACATCAGGTCCAGGCGTTGTTATTCGACGGCCAAGGCGTCATCCAATATGTACGGCTGCACGGTGCTCCTTTGTCCAATAGACCACCTCGCATCACTACCTCACACTCTGCACTAGCTGTAACTGATGGAGTGCGAGGTATCGATGCGGAGTGCGGCTCAACATCGGGCTGGGTCCCGCGCGTGGGCTATCAAAGAAACCTGTGCATGATGTGTAGGCCGACAAGCCGATGTTGGGGATGCCTGAATGCCTCCGGGACGGTGCCGATGATCGTGAAACCAAGCGATTCCCACAGCCGAATGGCAGAGGCATTGGTCTCCACGACGGCGTTGAACTGCATAGCCAAGTAGCCGTCCGCGGCGGCAACTTCCATTGCCCGGTTAGCCAGGGCGCGCCCTACCCCTCGGCCTGCCGCGGATGGCGCTACCATGAAACCTGCGTTAGCGACGTGACTGCCAGCGGCCGGGTGATTGGGATGAATCTCGGCAGTCCCGACAATCACATCGTGATCAACGGCGACAAGAACTCGACCGCCGAGCTTGCCCATCCACCACGTCCGCGCCGCTTGCTCACTGGTATCTGTGGGCCAGCAGTATGTCTCTCCCGCGGCAACGATTGGCTGCAAGAAACCCCAGATATCAGACCAGTCGGAATCGACGGCGTCTCGTATCTCCACCCGTGAATCCTCCACCCAGCCCTTGAATCCGAGAGCCGAATTGCTGGAGGTGGCATTACGTCCCGATGCGTCGGACAATCGATGAATGCGGCTGATCGAGCGAGAAAGCCAGCTGGCCGCGTTGCAGCAGTACGCGGACGAGACAAGCCGCGGGCAAGGCAGGCTCGTCCTCATTTCCGGCGAGGCCGGGGTAGGCAAGTCGGTGCTCCTGGAGGAGTTTGAGCAAGAGTTCAAGGGCGCTCGCTGGCTCTGGTCAGGCTGTGACGGTCTGTTTACGCCAGCAGCGCTCGGGCCGCTGCTTGACATTGCCAACCAATTGGATGGCGATCTCCTCCAGCTGTGCCGGGCTGAGGCGAAACGCGATCAGCTCTATGGGGCGCTGCTACGGCAGCTCAGTGACCTGCCAACTCCCACTGTCATCGTCATCGAGGATGTGCACTGGGCTGACGAGGCGACGCTGGATCTGTTGAGCTATCTCGGCAGGCGGATCCAGCACTTGCGGGTGCTGCTCTTGGTGACCTACCGCGACGATGTGCTGGTGGCCAACCATCCGCTGCGGCACACGCTCGGGGCCTTGGCAAGCCAGCGGGCAACCCGCCGGCTTGGCCTGCCAACACTCTCGGCAGCCGGTGTCGAGACGTTGGCGGAGGGCACCGCGATCGATGCAACCGAGCTCCACCGGCTGACCGCCGGCAACCCCTTCTTCGTCACCGAGGTCTTGCAGGCGGGCGATGACGGCCTGCCCGCGTCCATACGCGACGCTGTCCTCGCCCGTACCAGGACTTTGAGTACGCCGGCACGCGATGCGCTCGAGGTGGCTGCGCTGATCGGCTCCCGGATGCAGTCCGGGCTGCTGGTCTCGTTGCTGGACGATCCGCTGGTCGTCGATGAGTTGATCAGCCATGGCCTGTTGATCAAGGACGACGATGATCTTCGATTCCGCCATGAGATAGCGCGGGTCGCAATCGAGGCGGCGGTTGCGCCGTACCGAAAGGCGGCTATTCATAGCAAGATCATGGACGCGCTGCTTTCCTCCGGCTGCGATGATGATGCCCGATTGGCTTTCCACGCGGACGCTGCCGGGAACGCAGAACTCGTCCTCGCGCACGCGCCGAGGGCCGGCCGACGTGCCGCAGCATTGGGTGCACGCCGGGAGGCTGCGGTTCAGTACGAGCGGGCATTGCGGTTTGTACCGGAGACCAACCTCCGATTGCGGGCCGAGCTGCTGGACAGCTTGGCCCAGCAACTCGACTTCGTTGATCGACGGGACGACCTGCTGGAGGCCTGCTCTGCCGCCGTGGCGCTGTGGCACGAGGTCGGTGATCCCAAGCATGAATCTGATTCGCTACTCAGACTCGCCGGGAATCTCTGGTGGCTATGCCGGGGAGCAGAGTCCAGGCAGGCCGCCAACGCGCTGCTGGAGCTGGTCGCGCCGCTTGGCCCCAGCCCGCAGCTCGCAAGGGCTTACAACAGTCTCGCCTCTCGCCTGACAAGCAGTGGTCGCTATCAGGAGAGCCTTGCACTCCTGCGGCAGGTTCGCGAGATGTCAGAACAGCTCGGTCTGGGCGGCGATGTGGTCAGCGAGTACCTCGTCAATGAAGCCGGAGTGGTCCATGCCATGGGCAATGACTGGACACTCCCGATGCGGGCAGCACTAGAGACTGCGCTGTCTGGCGGCCATGAGTATCAAGTCGGCGCTGTCTTCGCGGATATGTACTGGATGTATTGCGGTGATCTCCGCTACCAAGAGGGTGAGCAGATCTATAACGAGGCAATGGCCTACTGCGATGTACACGACATCGGCACCTTCGCCAATTGCTTACTGTCAGACCGCGTCGGCGTCTTTGAGAAACTTGGCCGCTGGGATGAAGCCGTCTCCATCGCTCACACAATGCTCGAGGAACGGCCGCTCTCCCCGTCAAACCGGATGCAGCCGCTGTGTTATCTGGCGAAGGTGATGGCGCGTCGAGCAGAAGACGGATTTTGGCCGCATTTGGACGAGGCGATGGACTTAGCTCTCGGTCTGGACGAGCCGGAGTGGCTGAGCTTTGTCGGACTGGCACGGGTTGAGGCGTATTGGCTCGAAGGCCGTCTGGATGCCGCACTGGCCGAGCTAGATCGGATTCGCAATGTCTCGGCCGACGTTGCTGTTCTCTCCGGGCCCTGGATTGCGCTCTGGACTTGGCGCCTAACTGGGGCGACCGACGCAATTGATCTTGAGCCTTTCGCCTCCCAGGTAGCCGGCGATGCTGCCCATGCCGCCGAATTGTGGGATCGGCTGGGCTATCGGTATGAAGCCGCTCTGGCGCTACTGGACACCAAGGAGGAGGACCTGCTTCGAGAGTCCCTGGACCGACTTGTTGATCTTGGCGCCGAAGCTGCGGCTCGGCTGGTACGCCGGACAATGCGCCACCTCGGGATGCGCTCCATTCCCGCCGGTGCCCGTACCGCAGCACGGACGCATCCACGAGGGCTAACCAGACGTGAACAGGAAATCCTCGAACTCTTGTCTCAAGGTCAGTCCAACGACGAGATCTCAGCAAGATTGTTCATCTCGGTGAGGACCGTCGAGCATCACGTATCTGCGATTCTCGGCAAGCTCAGCGCCACCACACGTAAGGGTGCCGCAAAGGAGGCACAGAGACTGGGCCTTACCCATCGGGACCAGGTGTCGGTGGCGGCGAAATCTAGGTAGTCGCGTCGCCAACATGGGAGATCGGCTCCCATCAATAGTTGATCTTGGGCTCCTACGGTCGGGTACAAACTTCCAACCGAAGGAGGAGCCATGCCGCTCTACATGGATGTCCACAGCCTCGACGGTGCAGTCACCTTTGAGGACGTGGGCAAAGCACACCGGGCCGACCTGCAGACCCAGGGCAGCTACGACGTCAGCTATCTCCGCTATTGGGTGGACGGGAAACACGGCAAGATCTTCTGCCTCGTTGAGGCACCCGATCCTGACACCGCGGCGACGGTTCATCGCGAAGCCCACGGCCTTGTCGCTGAAGAAATCTACGAGGTGCAGGAGGGATCATGAAGCGCCTCCGTACCGTCGTTCCAATGCTCGCTGCGGGCCTTCTGCTCGCCAGCCAGGCAGGCGCCGCAGTTGCATGCAGCGACTGCGATCCGGGACGACCGATGGCAGCAGCGCACGCCATCACGGCGAAGTATCACAGTCTCAACTTGGCGAAGAAGTCGGGCTATTCGATCTTGGCCGATACTGCAGGAATTACCTGCATCAGCGAGCCCGGAATGGGCGCAATGGGGGTGCACTACGTCAAAGGTGATCTTGTAAAGGATCCTGCGATCGATGCCCTGCAGCCAGAAGCGCTGGTCTATGCGCCTGACGCGCACGGCGGGCTGCACCTGGCTGCCCTGGAGTACGTCGTAACCAAGGGCGACTGGGATGCGCACGATTCACCGATCCCAGCAGGTACGCCGTCATGGGTCAAACCGGCGCCGCCAAGCCTCTTCGGGCACGATTTCAACTTCACCGACGCTCCCAACCGATATGGTCTGCCGCCGTTCTACTCACTTCACGTGTGGACCTGGAAGGACAACCCAGCTGGCACCTTCCAGATGTGGAATCCCAGCGTGCATTGTGATCAGACCTAGATAAGCGCCTGACGGTTTGAGTGTGTCCCTTCTCTCGAAGTCCCTAGAAGGGACACACCTAAGATCGCCGATGGACTGGACCGACCACCGGAGGCTGGATCGCACGCCCGGACCCGACGGCTGCTGCCTCGGGTACGGGTCTAGGTTTGGAGCCGTGCGCGTTGCTATCGCCGGAGGGCACGGCAAGATTGCCCTGCGCCTCGCTAAGGTCTTGTCACAGCGTGGCGACGAGGTCGTTGCGCTGATCCGCAATCCCGATCACGCCGAGGAGGTGAGACAAGCCGGTGCCGAGCCGGCAGTGGTGGACCTGGAGCATGCAAACGACGGTGACGTTGCGCAGGCGATCGCCGGGTGTGATGCCGTGGTGTTCGCCGCGGGGGCTGGTCCTGGCAGCGGATCGGCACGTAAGGAGACCATGGACTACGGCGGCGCCGTGAAGTTGATCGCGGCTACGAAGCAGGCTGGGGTCAGCCGTTATGTGATCGTCAGCAGCATGGGGGCGAATCCAAATGAGCCGGGCGACGACACGTTCAGCGTGTATCTGCGCGCGAAGGGCCGAGCAGATGATGCGGTACGCGAGAGCGGGCTTGATACGACGGTGGTGCGGCCGGGCAGCCTCACCAACGACGCCGGCACAGGCCGCGTCCGCCTGGATGAGAGTCTCCCGCATGGGCAAGTCACGCGCGACGATGTCGCAGCGGTCTTAGTCGCCGTCCTCGATTCGCCGAACACGATCGGCCGTACGGTCGACTTGATTGGCGGGGATACCCCGGTGGCTGAGGCCGTCGCGGCGATCTAGCATCCAGCGTCCGCGCCTGTCCGTCGGGCCACTGCCGCAGCGATTACAAGGGATGCCGTGCATCGCTCTTTTTGGCTCGAGCAGGCACTGGCGAGCACGAGCGATGATCCGAACCCCTTGCGTGGCGACCTGACCAGCGACATTGCCGTTGTAGGTGGCGGCTTCGTGGGTCTGTGGACCTCGCTCATGATCAAGCGCCGAAATCCTGCCGTCGACGTCTGCATCGTCGAAGCCGATCTGTGCGGCGGCGGAGCATCAGGCCGCTGCGGCGGCTTCGTCATGACGTGGTGGCCGAAAATCGTCAGCTTGACGGCGCTATTGGGTGCCGACGAGGCCTTGGGGCTGGTGCGGGCTTCAGAGGCCGCGATCGATGAGATCGAGAAGTTCTGCACTGAACACGCACCAGATGCGGAGTTCCGCCGCGGCGGGTGGTTGTGGACTGCCACCACCGGAGCGCAACTCGGCGCATGGGAGGAAGTCGTCAGCCGTGCCGAGGCCTTGGCGCCTGGCACATTCCGACGACTAGATCCGCAAGAAGTCGCCCGCCGATCGGGGTCCCCACAGCACCTCGCCGGGGTCATTGAGCCGTCGAACGCCACGGTTCAACCGGCGGCACTGGTGAGAGCAATGCGCCATTACGCGCTGGCCTGCGGAGTGCGGATCTTTGAGCAGTCCAAGGTCACCCGCATTGATCGCGGCACCATGGTGACGCTCGTCACGGCAGAGGGGACGATGCGAGCTTCCAGCGTGGTGATCGCGACCAACGCCTGGGCCGCAGCTCTGCGGCCACTGCGAAACAAGCTCTTCGTGATATCGAGCGACATGATCGCTACGGAGCCGATCCCAGACCGGCTGGACGAGATCGGCTGGACTCAGGGGGAGGCGATCACCGACTCGCTAACACGCGTCTGTTACTACCGAACCACCGCGGAGGGACGTATCGCCTTCGGTAAGGGCGGAGGATCTATCGGCTTCGGCGGATACATCCGTCCGGCGATGCACCGCAATGCCGCTGGTCCTTCGGTGGTCGTGCGCGATTTCCATCGCTACTACCCGATGCTGCGTACCGTGAAGATCACCCACGACTGGGCTGGCCCCATCGACAGAACGTCCGACAGCCTCCCGATCTTCGGCCGGTTGTACGAGGACTCCAAGATCTACTACGGCGTCGGATGGTCCGGCAACGGCGTCGGTCCGAGCGTCGTCGGCGGCAAGATCCTCGCCTCGCTGGCGCTCGGTCAGCACGATGAGTGGTCGGAGTGCGGACTCGTCGCCGCGGCGTCCCGCTCGTTCCCGCCCGAGCCGATTCGCTTCGTCGGAGCGCACGTCGTACGAGAAGCCCTCATTCGCAAAGAGGCTGCCGAGGCGCTCGAGAAGCCGGTACCCCGGCTGGCAGTGGCGCTCTCAAAACTCGCCCCGACCGGGCTTGAGGACAAATAGCAGGGCGAGGCGTACCTCAGCTATCTCACCTGGGCTCGACGAGCACCAGCCAGTTGCCGCTGTTATCCCGCATGACAGCCTCGACCCCGTAAGGCCGGTCGGACGGTGGCTGAGGGAACTCCACACCCTTGGCGCTGAGATCGTCATAGGTCTTCTGGCAATCGTCCACTCGTAACCCGAGGCCGCCCATGCGTCCGTTAGCCAGCGCACGACGTACCACGTCGGCCATCTCGTCGTCGAGCGGAGGTCCCGGCACCATCAGCGTGACCTCAAGCTCAGGCTGGTCGGGATGTCCCACTGTCACCCACCGGAAGTCGCCCATCGTGGCGTCCGTCCGGAGATCAAATCCGAGCACGTCGGTGTAGAACTTCTTCGCTTCGTCCTGGTCCGTAACGTAGACAGTCACCAGGGAGACGTTTGTGATCATGGCTGGAACGCTAGTCGCTTGATGCTTCGGCTGGCTTCTCCGAAATTGCTGTCTCTTGGAGTCCGCGCATGAAGATGTAGCAGCCCGGGATATGCGGCACACCGTTGCCGCCATAACGCTGCTGGAACGCCAGAGGTGTCTCGCCAACCAGCGTCCGGAACTTCGCGCTGAACGACCCGAGGCTTGAGTAGCCGACCAACATGCACACCTCGGTGACAGTCAGGTTCGTGGCCCGCAGCAGGTCCTGGGCGCGCTCGATACGGCGGTGTGCGAGGTATTGCGCAGGGGTTTGGCCATACTCGACGTTGAAGCTGCGAATGAAGTGGTATTTCGACACGCCCGCCCACTCAGCGATGATCGAGACGTCGAGGTCCTCGGCGTAACGGCTGTCCATGAGGTCGCGGGCCCGACGCAAGTGCGGGAGCAGGTCAGTTGGCGCGCGCATGCTTCCCATCAAAAGAGAAGAGACGTTCGGCCGCCAGACTACTAATCGTTAAGTTCAGTCAGGTCGAGTTGCGCGATCCGTTCGGGGTCGGCGAGAAAGTCGATTTCCACGATCTTGGAGTTCTTGATCGTGATGGCGGCGATCGAGAATGGCCGCCCATGGAGGAAGCTGACCATCCCGGCGGCGCCGTTGACGAGGGCACGCCGCATGGTCAGATCAACGCGGGACCAGAGCAACGCCTGGCTGGCGACGGTCTTCGCCCCTCGGATGTGCTGCGATAGGCCGGTGAGGCCGCCGTCTGCTCTGAGCTCGACGTCGGGATCCAGAACGGCGACGAGCGCATCGAAGTCACCCTCCCGGGCGGCTGCGAGAAACGCGTCAACGACCTCCCACTGGGCGGTCAAGTCGGGGTCTGGGACCGGAGCGACACCGCGTACCCGGCGGCGCGCACGACTGGCGAGCTGGCGCGTCGCCTCGGGAGAGCGCTCCATGATCGGCGCGATCTCCTCGAACGGCACCGCGAACATGTCGTGCAGGACGAATGCCAGTCGTTCAGCCGGTGTGAGGGTCTCGAGAACTACCAGCAACGCAAGGCCGACCGAGTCGGCAAGCAGGGCCTCGTGCTCGGGGTTACTGCCATCGGCGGGGTCGATGATCGGATCAGGCAGGTGCACGTCAAGCGGCTGCTCACGCCGCGTGTTGCGCGCACGGAGCATGTTCAGCGCCACACGTCCGACAACCGTCGTCAGCCAGGCGCCAAGGTTTTCGACCTCGCTCGTATCCGCACGGCTGAGCCGCAGCCAGGCGTCCTGGACGGCGTCGTCAGCCTCGTCCAGCGACCCGAGCATCCGGTAGGCAACCGCCCGCAGGCGCGGCCGGTGATCTTCGAACTGCCGGGCGAGCCATTCCTGCTGATCCATGTCACATTCCTCTAGCGCGGCGTGTCAAAAAGGTAGACCCGCGAAATCCGCGGAATGTGACCACAAGAACGTAAGGAAGGACACGATGCGTGTTTTCGTTGCGGGAGCGAGCGGCGCACTTGGTCGCCGGCTCGTTCCGCAGTTGATCAACGCAGGGCACGAAGTGATAGGTACCCACCATTCGCCCTCGAGCGCAGAGCTGCTGCGGACGCTCGGGGCGAAGGCGGTGCCGCTCGATCTGCTCGACGCCGCTGCGGTGCGTACGGCCGTGCTCGAGAGCGAGCCGGAGGCGATCGTGCACCAGGCGACTGCGCTGGCGAATGCGAAGTTCAGCCGCAGCCTCGACAAGACCTTCGTCGAGACCAACCAGTTGCGAACGAAGGGCACCGATGCGCTGCTGGCGGCCGCGCGCGAGGCGGGCGTACGCCGGTTTGTTGCGCAGAGCTTTGCGTCTTACCGGTACGTCCGCGCGGGCGGACCGATCAAGACCGAAGACGATCCGCTCGATCCCACACCAGCGCCGAACACGCAGCAGAGCTCGGCGGCGATGGCTTATCTCGATCAGGCGGTCACCGACTTCGGCGGGATCGCGTTGCGCTACGGCGGTTTTTACGGCGATCCCAACGACGGCTGGGCCGAGCTTGTGCGGAAGCGGTGGTTCCCGATCATTGGCGACGGTGGCGGCATGATCTCGTGGATCCACCTCGAGGATGCTGCCGCGGCAACCGTGCTGGCACTCGATCACGAGGACCCTGCCATCTACAACATCGTCGACGACGAGCCGGCGCCGGTGCGCGAATGGCTGCCGGTGCTCGCCAAAGCTGTGGGCGCCAAGCCGCCCCGGCGCTTGCCGACCTGGCTCGCGCGGCTGCTTGTTGGTGAGGCTGCGGTGGTCATGGGTACCGAGGTTCCCGGCGCTTCCAACGCGAAGGCCAAGCGCGAGCTCGGCTGGACGCTGCGCTACCCGAGCTGGCGTACGGGCTTCTCGGCTGTCTACTCGGCACTAAAGCTGGCCGAGGGACCGACGGCTGCGCTACCAAGCCGGTCGTGAGATTGGCTTCTCATTACGGCCGTCACCTGATTTGCCCAATACCTTGCGTGCAGAGTCGGCAAAGCCGAATCCAAACTTGGCAAAGGGCCGCTTTCGGGAACCTTCCATCGAACCAGGCGGCATCTCGAATGGTGCCGCCGGCCCAGTCGCCACCGATAGGTCCTGCATCGCAGTGGGCACTTTGGCGACGACCGCCTCGAGATAATTGATACAAGCAAACCGCACAGTGTCATCGGCAAGCTGCTTTAGCCGGGCCTCGATGTCGGCCGGGTCCGCCGTCAGGCAGTAGCGGACTGAGAAATGCGCAGTATTACGAGACTTCACCACCCGTGCCCGGTCCGTGCCGAGCAGCAGGTGATCATGGGCCGAGATCGGCCAGAATTGCTTGCGATTGCGGAAGCGGTACGCGGCGTTGGTAAGGAAAGCGGGCTTGAACCTCTCGAACAGCTCTTCCATCGCCAGCCGCAGCAGCGGATAGTTCATGTGGTTCGAGGAGAAGAAGTGTTCCGGCGTGTAGCCCAGCATTTCGGCGCCCAGCAGCTTGCCGCCGCTGTTAAAGCTGGTTCCTCTTTTCTGCTGCTCGTCCCAGCTGCTCCAGCGACCATGCAGAATCGCTTTCCCATCGTTTGAAAAGAAGTCCGTGGGCTCGACGGGGCCGACCAACATCATGTCGTCATTAAAGTAAACGAAGCGGTCGGCCAGACCCTCGATGCGCCACAGCATGCTTTCGATGGCCCGCGAGTTGAATGTCGGCAACAGCTGCTCATAACCGCGGAAGATCTCTCGGTGATCGACAATGCGGATCTTTTCCTGCTCGGCGATCTCCCGATCGATCGAGGCCGGAACCTGGTCATCGGTCACTAGCCAGATGGTGCGGACCCAGGGCGCGTAGTTGTGGATGGAGCGCAAGCAGAAGCGGATCTCGTCATTGTCCGAAAAGCGCCTGTCTTGGGTAGCCAGCCGCTCGGGGTTGGAATCCCCGCGCGGATCGGCGAGATACCGCTTGCGCTTGGCGCGGTGTTTCCGATCCGCTCCGTCGACCCAGGCGATCACGACATCGATAGGCCCGCCGGTGGAGCGTTCGACCTGCTGCACGCCGGTCATCTCAGCCTGCTAAAACCATCGTGCGCGTTAGGCGACACGTTGATCTTCGGCGAAGGCATCAGCATGATGAACCGCTCTCGACGTTGAGACCGCTTTTCGGTTTTGCTGGGTGGCGATCAGCACCGCGTCGTGTGATCCAGGCCACCGGCAAGGGGACTCTAGCCCAGCCTCTGCGTCCCCGAGGCCAAAGTGATTGTTTCGCTAGCCGAGGTATGGCCGTCGTGCATTGGACGCGTGGGGGTACGTTTCGCATCACAGCCGCGAAAACGGCCGGCTTAAACGGCCATCGAGGGGTCGTTTCACGTCACAGGCGTTACAACGAACCAGCACCGGCCCCGAGCAGGTCGGCGAGCACGGCTGCCTCACTGATATCGCTTCGCTTCGTCGCTGTCAGCAGAGTGAGCCGTCCGTCAACGGTCAACTCGCGAAGTTGGGCCAACGCGGCGGCGCGCTCCGGATCGTCAAGCTCGGCGCGATAACGGCGCGCGAACTCGGCGTACCGGGCGGGATCGTGGTCGTACCACTTTCGCAGCTCGTTCGAGGGCGCAATCGCCTTGCACCACTGGTCGAGGCGGGCTCGCTCCTTGCTAAGACCTCGCGGCCAGAGCCGGTCGACGAGGACCCGGTGTCCGTCGTCGGGCTTTGCAGGCTCGTACACCCGACGAACCCGCGCGTTCACTGCCCTCGCCATCAGGGTTACCAGTTGCTCATCGCTCTGCCGCTCGAGCGGCGGCGGCCTCCTGGACGGTGCAGTTGCTGCACCTGCGTACGCTCTGCGTTCAGCAACGATCGAGCTCGCTCCAGTTCCATCGTGCTCACCTCCGCTGCATCGGTTGGTCGGCATCAGCGGCCGACACAGACGCCAGGAACCGTTGCCGATCGACGATCGCCCGGTCTATTTCGCCGGCCGCAACGACCTTTCCTGAGCCGTCAACAGCCTGAACGTGGAATGTCAGACGGCTCCCCGTGACGTCGCTTGGTGGTGTTGCAGTGATCTCGACGCTGCCTCCTACCGGCGTAGCGCGGCGGTGTTGGATGCGGATCGCGGTGCCGACCGTTGTTTGGCCGCTGCCGAGAAAGGCGGTCGCGGCTCGTACGGTTTCCGCCTCCATCCACGCGATCAACTGCGGTGTTGCGAGCACGGGAACGTCACCACTGCCGATCGCCGACGCTGTGTCGGCGTCGGTCACCTCATGACCCATCTGGTAACAGTACGGCCCAGGGACGCCATGGGATTGGCGCTCTCTCAGGTCAGGGGGACGGTCCGTACTGTCCTGCCCACGCGCAGGGCGACGGTGGTTACCGCGACGATGAGGAAGCCGATTGCAGCACCGGCAGCCAGCGCCGGTTGACCGGCGGCGGCGGCGCCGATGACGGCGCCGATGAAGGCCCAGCACACCGCAGCCGCGTACGGCAGCAACCCACTCATCCACACCAGCAGCGCTACGGCTGTGGCCGTCGCCCCGGCCAGAATCGCTAACTGACCCAAGATGCCTGCTGTGCCAGTGATCGGAGCACCGCTGCCGGCGAGGGCGGTGGTCAGATTCAGCCAGATCGCGATGCTGCTCCAGCCGGCGTACAAGCCGACCGTGCCGTACGTGAGCACCCGGCCTAAGCGGGACCAGTCGGCCAGCCTGGCCTGGCCGCGACGCAGCTCGGACAGGGCTCGCAGCAGCGCGAGAAACATGATCACGAAGACGGCAAAGGTCGACCAGGTCGGCTGGAGTTCCGCCGCCGCGAGCCAAACACTGAACCCGGCGAACACCACCAGCATCGGCCGGGTCAGGCGATCGATCAGCTCGCCGTCCGCCCCGCTTCCCGTACGCCTGGCGAAGAAGGCCCAGATCGCGAAGGCCACGCTGAAGGCCTCGATAAGTCCCCAGATCGAGAACGTGTACCCAGCCGGAACGATGGGCGGCTCGCCAGGTCGGTCGGCGGTGGTGAAGGCACCACCGAACAGCCCGGACAGAGCTCCGCTGACGACCTGCCCGACAGCGAGCACGACAAGCAACACGCTTGAAATGGACGCCTCAGTTTTGCCCGGTCGGTGGTTCAAGATCATGACTTCCCGTTCATTGCACTCGCCGGCCGCGCGAGTCGTCTCGAGATGGGAAACGAGTGTCCGATCGCTCATTGCGGCACCTTTTTGACGTCCCGAGATGGCAAACGGCGGCCAGAGAGTAGGTGATGACTTCGATCCAGATCACCGGCCGGTTTCCACAGCGCCGGCAATCAGTCGTTGCGTTTGTCTGGCTGCCTTATGGATCGCCCCGCGTTCATCGAGCCACCCGCCGGCGAGGCCGACGACCGGCAGTTCTGCCAGCGCTCGGGCGAAGAGACCGCCGCGCGGGCGTTCATCGAACAAGTTCTGCAGGTCGAGCAAAGTCCGGCCGAGGCGCCACAGCGTACGAACGACCCGCTGGGCCCCCTGGGCCAGGGCGGCCATGTGGCTTGGCGGTTCAGTCATGTCCTTGGTCGCGGCCTCGAGCTGGTCCTCGGACTCTTCTGCTGTGGGCACCTGAGCCGATATGCCGGTAGCCAGATCACGCTTGAAGATCACTCGTGCCAGCAGCGGAACCCAGTCGGGGGGCGCGCTCATGCCGCGTTCCCGGGCGACGGAGCAGACGGCGAGCCCTGCTGCGGAGGCACCAAGCGCAGCCTGGAGAGGGATGCGATCAGCCAGCGCACCCGCGAACCGGGGTGCCGCGGCCGCGAGCGCGGCGCCCACCGCTATCCGCCGAATCCACCAGTCGACACGCCTGGACTCCGGCTGGCCGGCCCACTGTTCGGAGGACGGTGTGACTTCGCCGAGAGCGCGGTCACGGACAGCATCGAGGACCCGGGCTGGCAGGCCGGCATTCAGGGGCGGCTCCTCATCGACCCCAAGCCAGCGTCGCGGGTTGTTGAGCACCTGGCCGACCATGCCTGCGTAAATGCCGAGCGCGCGCGCGAGAGCCTCGTCGGATAAGACCTGCTTCCGGGGCATCGTGGCTCCAGTTCTTGCCTGCTCGGGTGCACTCGGGTCGAACGCTGCTGTCCATACCCCAGAACGCCGCACCAATGCCCAGACGGGCCGGATGCATCTGGTCGATGTGGCGGACGCTGGGGCGGGCGCCTCAGCGGTCGAAGGAGACAGTGCGATTCTCGCCAGGGAATTTGTTCGGGTCGCCGGTGGCCGCCGCACGGGCCGCGCCAATCAGTTGGCGGACTTTGCTCGAGGGCGAGTCCCAATACTCCGCGGAGTCGACATGGACCTTGATGAGACTCAGACCATCGGTGTCGAGCCCGTCGGGAAACCAGACCTTCAACGGCGCTGACCACAGGCGTTCAGCCTGCTGCCGGTCGTGCACGATCTCCGCCCGACCCGAGAGTGACGTCCACTCGCTCTGCTTGTCGTTGGCGAACGAAATATTCACTTCCGGATTCATCCGGATCTGCTGGGCCTTGGGAGAGTCGTCGTAGCAAAAGAACCACAGGTCGCCGTCGAACTCGACGTCCTGCACTGCCATTGGCCGGCTCACGTGCTTGCCGGAGTCGGTCATGGTCGTGAACATGCTGATCCTCGCCCGATCGACGAGCTCTGCGACGCGCTCGACCTCCTCGGTGTGGGAACTCATTGGCCTCACCGGGCCTGGACGTCGCCGCGCCAGGAGCCGGTCTCATGTCCCTGCGACTCAATAAATTCCTTAAACCGCTCGGCGTCCTGCTTGACCTGCATCTCGTCCACGTTGATGGCAGAGCCGACCTTCTCGGCCACGCTGGAGGGCTGCCAGTCGATTTGGATCATCACCCGGGTTGATGTGTCCCCGAGGCGGTGGAAGGTGACCACGCCGGCATGCTCCGCATCGCCACCGATGCTGCGCCAGGCGATCCGTTCGTCGGGGTGCTGCTCGGTGATCTCGGTGTCGAACTCCCGCTTCACGCCTGCGATGTTGGACACCCAGTGGTTGTGCGTGTCGTCCACCTGGGTGATCGACTCGACGCCGGACATGAAGTGCGGAAACGACTCGAACTGGGTCCACTGGTTGTAAGCGACGCTCACCGGGACCTCGACGTCGATGGATTGCTGGATCTGGCTCATGAAAGCTCCTCATCGTCTGAATGGGTCTTAGACGTCCGTACCCGGGTCGGCTTATCTTAAACAAAACGTTTAGAAAATACTACGCAACCTGATTAGGTTTGAGGTACATGGGTACGACGGACGCAGCTCCCTGGAGGAGGCTTTGATGACCAGCAGCACAGCGATTGCGCTGTTCACCCGCGACCTGCGGATACACGACAACCCGACTCTGCATGCCGCCGTCGAGGAGGCCGACCTGGTGCTGCCGGTGTTCGTGCTCGACGACTCGATTCTCGGCTCGGCGTACCTCGCGCCCAACCGGGCCTCATTCCTGATCGACGCGCTGCGGGACTTGGACGACTCACTGCGGGAACGTGGCTCCGGCGGCTTGGTGATCCGCCGCGGCGATCCGGTCGAGGAGACCGTCGCGCTGGCCGACGAGGTCGGTGCGCACAGCGTCCACGTCTCCGGTGACTGGAGCCGGCACGCGCAGCGGCGACAGCACCGCCTCGAAAAGGCACTGTCCGATCGGGGTCTGGAGCTGGCAGTGCACGATGAGACGTTGGTCGTGGTCCCGCCTGGAGCCACCGCGCCCGACAATAGGGATCATTTCGCGGTATTCACTCCCTACCACCGGCGCTGGTTGGAATGTCCTCGGCGGCCGGTGCTCGACCCGCCCCGCCGGCTCGCGGCGCTCGGCTTACGGAGGGGGCAGATTCCGGCCGCTGAAACCTTGTGTCCTGGAGAACGGGCTCGGCACCTTCCGCGGGGTGGCGAGACCGCTGGACGCCGCCGGATGCGGGCGTGGTTGCGGTCATCGGTCACTGCGTACGCCGACCACCACGACGACCTGGCCGGAGACGACACGTCGCGGATGTCGCCGTACCTCCACTTTGGGTGTCTCTCGCCCGCAGAGCTGGTCGCGGCCGCCGGGCGGTCGCTCGGGGCGCAGGCTTTCGCCCGCCAGCTCGCCTGGCGCGACTTCAATCTGCAGCTGCTCGCGGCTCGCCCCGCGGTCGCCACCGAGGACTACCACCGCCGCCGTGATCGGTGGCGGAGCGATGAGGAGGACCTAGCGGCCTGGCGGGAGGGCCGGACCGGGTACCCGATCGTCGACGCCGCGATGCGGCAGCTGCGGCAGGAGGGCTGGATGCACAATCGTGGCCGGCTGATCGCTGGCAGCTTCCTGACCAAGACGCTGTACGTCGACTGGCGCGAGGGGGCCCGGCACTTTATGCACCACCTGGTCGACGGCGATATCGCCAACAACCAGCTGAACTGGCAGTGGGTCGCCGGCACGGGCACCGACACCCGACCGAGCCGGGTGCTGAACCCGCTCCGCCAGGCCGAGCGGTACGACCCCGACGGCGCCTACGTGCGCCGCTACGTGCCCGAGCTTGCGGAGGTTGAGGGCCCGGCCGTGCACGCTCCGTGGAAGCTGCCGGAGGAGGTTCGGGCGCGCCTCGACTACCCGGAGCCGATCGTCGACCTCGCCGAAGGCCGGCGCCGGTTCCTCGACGCACGGGAGACCGGCGCCTGATCTGACTGGCGACCACCGGAGGAAGGAGGGAGGAAGAGACGAGATGACTCAGGAATTCAAGAAGGGTGATCGCGTGACCTGGAGAGCCATGGCGGTACCGCCGAGGGTGAAGTGGTGCGCAAGATCATCGAGGACACCGAGCTGGCCGGGCGGCAGGTGCGCGCGAGCAAGGATGAGCCGCAGTACCTGGTGCGTAGTGAAAAGAGCGGCGGCGAGGCCGTGCATAAGCCGTCGGCACTGAAGAAGGAAGACTGACGATGAGCTAGGGTCTTGACCCCGCGAAGTGAGCGCGGTCGGTGTACCCGATCGCCCGATTGAATAGCGCAGCCGCCCGCACCGGATCCGCCCGTGCGACCACCGGATCCTCGTCGAGCTCGCGAAGCAGATCCGGCGCCGTTGCCAGGCCCGCGGCACCAGCAACCTCGGCGCAGATTCGCAGTGCCTGCCGGGTCGCTTGCGAGTCGACCGTCCACACCACCTCGAAGGCGCGGTGGCGATCCGATACGCCTTCCTGGCCCGGCGGCTCCCAGCCGGCAAGGCAAATGCCTAGTCGTGGCGTCTCGGCGACCAGGGCCCACTCGCGACGCATCGGCGAGTCACCGGATAGGGGCACCCTGGCTGGCTCGTCCGCGCGCTGCTCCTGCAGCGCCAGAAAGTCGGCGAACACGATGCTCCAGAGCGAGCGTCGCGCCAGCTCCGACCATCGGGCCTTGGATGCACGGTAGAAACGTTCCCGCTGGAACGACCCGCAGACCACACCGGCGTCCGCCGAGGCGAGGTACTCGTCCTCAATCGCCCGGCTCAGACCCAGCAGGGTCGACTTATGCAACAGCTGAGGGTCCAGCTTCGGATGGTCGTCGCGGAGCATGGCGAACACCGACAGCGAGGGCGCACCCGAGTACGCCCTGACCTCCCTAATCGCCGCCTCTAGGCGGACACCAGCGCGCTGCCGGTGCAGGACCCGTTCCACCAGGTCGACGTCGGTCTCCCGGTAGTAGCGGTGGCCGCTGGCGAAGCGCTGCGGCATTGGGAAGCCGTGCCTGGCCTCCCAGGTACGCAGCACCGCCGGCGTGAGCCCGGTGCGCTCGGCTAGCTCACCGATCGTGAGCGTGCCCCGTCCAGGTTGCGGCGGAGTCCGTCTGGCGCGAGTCACTTCTGAATGGTAAACCTAGGCAGACTGTTTAGGTTTGTGTTGAAGGGGGCGCTGTCTGAGGGCGACTGAGACTCCACCTCAGCTTTCCTCGGTCGCGGCCGACGCGGCCCAGCCGGACCAGCGGCGTACGTCGACTGCGAGCACCGCCCCGCGTGCGGCGAAGTCCGGATAGCGGTCGGCAAGTAGGGACAGAGCGTGTGCGGCCTCCCGGTCCTCCCGGTCGACCACTCGGGCGGCGCCGTCGGCGCGTACCCACCAGAGTTCGTTCCAGTCATCCGCGTAATGATCGACGAGCAGTGCGACGGCCGGGTTGGCCGCCACGTTGGCGAGCCGCTTGAGGGCAGTGGCCCGCTTGGGTTTGGCGTCGACCGCGCTGTAGACGACGTCACCATCGACGGCGAACGTGACCGGCACGATGTGCGGCCGGCCGGCGGTGTCAGCCGTCGCGAGACGGGCCACCCGGGCGGCGGCGAACCGCCGCCGTGCCCCGTACGGCGTCACTCCGGGTTGTACTCCGTGATCGCCTTCTCCCACTCCTCCAGGGCTTGTTCGAGGCGCCAGCGCGGACCTGACGGGAACCAGCGCGCCACCCGTTTGACGCCAGCCTCGCGAAGTTTCTCGAACACCTTCGGATCGGCTGGCACACTCATCAGCTGCACCTGGATGGGCCGGTCGGCGCGCGTGCGCAGCTCGGCGATGCGCTCGTACACGTCGTGGTGGAAGTTCGGGAACCAGGCGTCGCCAAACCCGAGCACGCGATCCAGAACGGTTGGGCCGTGGCCGCCAACCAGGATCGGTGGATGTGGCCATTGCGCTGGCTTGGGCCAAGACCAGATCCGGTCGAAGTTGACATATTTGCCGTGGTAGCTGGCCTCGTCATGGGTCCAGATCTGCTTCATGGCCTCGACCCGCTCCCGCATAACGGCCATCCGTACGCGCGGATTGGTGCCATGGTTGCGCATCTCAGTCCGGTTCCAGCCTGCACCGACGCCGAGCTCGAGGCGGCCGCCCGACAGGTGGTCGATGCTCGCGACCTCTTTCGCCGTGATGATCGGGTCACGTTCCACGATCAGGCAGATGCCGCTGGCGACGCGGATACTGCGCGTCGCCTCCGCGGCGGCGGTGAGCGCAACGAAGAGGTCGTACGTGCGCCAGTACTTCGCCGGCAATGGATGCCCGGGCGCCCGATCGGTCTCCGTGGCCGGGATGTGGGTGTGCTCGGCGAAATAGATGGCGCTGTAGCCGCGCTCCTCGGCCATCCGAGCCACCTCACCGGGCCGCATGCCGTCGAAGGTGGGAAAGTATCCAAGACCGAATTCCATACCCAAGATCTACCCGGTACGCCGGCCTTCCACCACGCGCGCCACGACTTCCTCTGGCGTCGGCATGGTGGCAGGGCGGCTGGCATGAGAAGTGGAGGGTGATGTACGAGGCGCCGTATGAACTCGGTTCGGCAGCGCGTTCATACCTGAGGAGCGGCGGGACTTGGGTTTGCAAGGGTTGCTGCCGAGCGGTGTCACCCCACTGGAGCGGCAGCTGCGTCGGGTGTACGCGCAGTACCAGCGGCAGCCAGATGATCTTGCTAAGAACGTGTTTCTAGCCAATATGCGGACCGCAACGAGGTGCTGTTCTACCGGCTGCTGACCGAGCATCTGGAGGAGATGCTGCCGATCGTCTACACCCCGACGGTGGGCATGGCGATCGAACGCTACAGCCACGAGTATCGCCGGCCGCGCGGGGTTTTCCTGTCGGTCAACCACCCAGAGGACGTTGGCTCCCCCGACGCCACAGATCGTCACAAGCCGTCCAGGAAGCAGCAGCGACAGCACCGTCGCAATTTCTCGATCAGGACCAACGAATCGTGTCGCACCTCCCGCGTCATCTTTCGTCGGGATCGAGAAATTAGGCAAATATGCCGATGTGGAGAAGGTGTTCTGCTTACCATCGCCAGCTTATCGGTCCTCATTTTGGCAGCGATAGCGAGTTTTGGTCCGAAGAAAGTGCGGGCAAATTGCACATTTCGCCGAACGGGAGCTGTCATTCGCCCGCACTTTTTCAGGAATAGGCACCGTCTTAGTCCGCTCACCTCGAATCACCGTTGGCGGTGTCACTTCCAGGGAAATCCGCGGAACTGGAAAGGCAGTATTAGTGACAGGATGATTACCGACGCGAGAAGCAGCGGGGTGGCCGATCTGCGTACACCGCTCGCCGCGTCGCGTGGATGTTGCCGGCTGATCGTGCGTCCCAGCCGCATGGCGGCCGAGTCGGGGCCAGGCCACGCCGTGCTTTCATGTGGACGCTGGCTTTCAACAAGACGTGAAGCGCACAGATGGGACGGACGAATGTGTTTGAGGACTTAGAAGGCCAAGTAGCGGTGATCACGGGCGGAGCTCGTGGACTCGGGTACAGCATGGCCCGAGCGCTTGCAAAGTGGAGAGTCAAGATCGCTCTGCTGGACGTGCTCGGTGAGGTCAAGAACAGTGCAAAAAAGATCGACCGAGAGTTGGAGGTGGAAAGCCTGGGTGTGGTCGCAGACGTCACCGATGATGGCAGCGTTGCTGCGGCGTTTGCTGAAGTCAGTCGCACGCTCGGGTCGCCGAGCATTCTGATCAATGCGGCCGGCGTCACGGTCTGGGAAGACAGCATCGATGTCTCTAAAGAGTCCTGGCAGCAGGTGATCGACATCAATCTGACGGGTACGTTCCTGTGCTGTCAGGCGCTAGCCCGGACGTGTAAGGCAGCCGGAAAGGGAGGCGTAATTGTTAATGTCTCGTCGATGTCGGCACGGATCGTGAACCTTCCTCAGCATCAAGCGTCGTATCACGCATCGAAAGCTGGCGTGGACATGCTGACCAAGGCGCTTGCCGTGGAGTGGGCGCCAATGGGGATCCGAGTCAACGCCATCGCACCCGGCTACATGCTGTCAGAGATGACGCGCCAGTTCACGACAGCCAATCCGGAGCTTGCCGAGCAGTGGAGGAGCATGATTCCGGCTGGACGCATGGGTGAGCCCACTGATCTTGAGGCGCTAGTGGTCTTTTTGTGCTCAGCCAGGTCTTCATACCTGATGGGCCAAAGCATTGTTATCGATGGCGCTTACACCGCTGTGTGACGACTAAAGATGGGCAGCTATGTGACCGTCGACCTGGGCGCCACCAGCGGCCGAGTCGTGGTCGGTCGACTTGAGCGCGGTCGCTTCGAGGTGATCGAGGTGCACCGGTTCGGCAACCAGCCAACAGGATCCGGTCGGGAACAGCATTGGGACGCTGAGGAGCTCTTTGCACAGACGGTCGTTGGTCTCCAGCGCGCTGCCGCCCAGTTGGATGGTGCCGCTCGCAGTATCGGTGTGACCGCCTGGGGTGTGGACATCGGGCTACTGGACACCGACAGCAAGCTGCTGGCTCCAATTCAGCACTACCGCGCCGCGGGTACGGAGGCTGCGCAGTCTTTGCTGGATCGCCTTGGGGCCGAAGAGCTCTATGCACGTACCGGCGTGCTTCCGCAGCACATCAACACGGTGTTTCGGATACGCCAGATTCTTGATTCTGCTGGTTCAGTCGTGAGAGCGGAGGGCGTCCGAGCGTTACTTGTGCCCGATCTGTGGTGCGCGCTGCTGACCGGTGTCCGTACGGCGGAGCGTTCCATAGCCAGCACGACTGGCATGGTCTCCATTCCCAGCAACACATGGGATATGGACTTGCTGGATGCTGTCGGAGTCGACGCCTCGCTGTTTCCGCCCGTCATGGACAACGGCGTTGTCGTCGGTGAGATCGGCAAGGAGCTTGCGGCGAACATCGGTGCTCGCGATCAATGGCCTTTTGTGGTCACAGCGTCGCATGACACGGCTTCCGCGGTAGCGGCGATTTCGGGGCGCCCTCGGACTGCGTTTGTGTCCTCTGGCACCTGGTCGCTTGTGGGTGTGGAGCTCGGCGCTCCGATTCTCACGAGCGATGCCTTGACGGCCGGCTTCACCAATGAGGCAGGACTAGGCTCGACGACGCTCTTCATGCGTAATCTCACGGGATTGTGGTTGCTCGAACAGGCCATGCATCAGTGGCATAGCCAGGGCAAGAGCGTCACGATCGCGAGCCTTTTGCAGGATGCGGCGACTATTGATCCCCTCAAAGCAGCGTTCGATGTCAGCTCCCCGGAACTGGTCTCCAGCCAAGACGTCTTACGCACAGTGCGGATGCAATGCACCTCCGCTGGTATGACGGCCCCCCAGACACCTGCCGAAGTCACCCGCTGCATCCTGCAGAGTCTGGCGCTGACGTACCGACGTACGGTCGATCTTTGCGAGCGGTTGACCGACAGACCCGTCGAGGAAATGCACATGATCGGAGGCGGGTCGCTGAACCCGCTGCTGCGCCAGCTCACCGCCGACGCCTGCGGGCGCCCACTGCGCTTCGGCCCCGTCGAGGCAACGTCGCTCGGCAGCCTGGCGACCCAGGCTGTTGCGATGGGGGATTTGTCCGATGAAGCGGACGCGCAGGCAGTGTTACAGCGAAGCGCCGACGCGGGAGTGCTGATGCCCGCCGACGACGAATCCGTACGCGGCTTCTGGCGGCAACTCGATAACATCGTCCCCACTCCTGGGAGCAATGGATGACTGCGGCGCACGACCTGGCTGATCTGGTCGACCTCTCACGCACACTAGGCGAGCCCAGGCGCCGATTCGTGATCTTGGCAGAAGGCAATACCTCCCAGCGGATCTCCGAAGATCATCTTGTCGTCAAAGCCACCGGGCGTTCGCTCCGTGACGCCTCGGCAGAGGACTTTGTCTTAGTCAGTTTGAGACGGTTGTCTGACATCGTCGACGACCCCGAAGCAGGCGACGCCGACGTGGCGCGGTACTTCGATGAAGTAGAAGGCGAACAAGGCATGCGCCCATCGGTGGAGGCGCTCTTGCACGTCGTTTGCGTTCTTGACGCCGGAGCTACGACGGTTGCACATACCCATCCCGAGTCTGTGAATGCTTTGCTGTGTTCTGATCGGGCGGGTGTGCTTGCTGGACCGCCAATCTTCCCGGATCAGGTGGTCGTCATCGGCCGTCGTGCGTTGCTCGTTCCCTATTCCGATCCAGGTGTTGTGGTGGCGCGAGAGGTACGCGCCCGGCTAGCTGATCATGCACGGCAGTGGGGCATGCCGCGAGTGATCTACCTGGGGAACCACGGCATGGTTGCCCTCGGCGCTAGCGCGAGTCACGTGCTTCAGCTGACGGAAATGGCCGACAAGGTCAGTCGTGTTCTCGCCACGACACTCAGCATCGGGAACGTTGTTCCGATGACAGACGAAAGCGCGGAACGCATCGACACTCGCGACGATGAGCAGACACGCCGGGCCGCCCTAGCCCGGGCCACATTGCAGCAGCCCGACAGCTACTAAATTTCTTGATTGATCGGCAGCAAAACAAGATCACGAATGTTGAGGTGGCGCGGCCTTGTCAACATGTACAACACGGCATCGGCGACATCCCCTGACGTCAGCCCAGTTCCAGCAGCGACACCATCGGCCACTGCCGCGGCATCCGTAACCTGCCAAAGATCATTAAGCACGACGCCTGGCGCAACAGCTCCGATTCGAACCCCGGTTCCGATCAGTTGGCGCCGAAGAGTGTGCGTCAACGCCTGTACGGCGTGCTTGGATGCCGAGTACACCGGCTCCCAATGGATTGCCTGGTGACCAGAGACCGAGCTGGTGACGACAATGTCGCCAGCTCCGGCGGCGATCATGTACTTCAGCGCCGCATGGATCGTGCGTACGACGCCACCAACGTTGGTGTCAATGAGTTGCAGTAACTGGGTGACGTCATTTTCGACGAAGTCGCCGCCGACGTAGACGCCGGCATTGGCGATCATGATGTCTAGGTGTCCATGCAGCTTCATCGCCTTATCAACGAGGTGATCAACTTCCGTCGTCGATGTCACATCGGTGGGGATAGCTGTGGCAGCACCACCCAAGTCGCGCGCGGCCTGTTCAAGCTTTTCGGTCGAGCGTGCTGCTACCACGAGGATGGCGCCGGACTCGGCAAGTGCCCGAGCTATTGAAAGTCCGATTCCAGAAGAAGCACCGGTGACGACGGCCACCTTTCCGGAGAGTGGTCTATCCATCGTGAGGGCTCCCAATCGGGCTCGACGCTTTGGTCCAGCTAGTGGTGGGGGCCGGCGTTGACCGCCGACCCCCACTTTTTCAGGTCAGCAGCTGGACTTGTAAACGGCTCCGGCTGCCTCGCTGTCGACGTTGTCCTTGGTGATGATCGTGAAGCCAGTTTGAACCTTGGGTGTGACTTGCCCACCTTCAAGGGCGGTCACAGCAGCGTTTACGCCGTATTCGCCAATGACTCCAGGCTCTTGGGCAACCAAAGCCTGGATCGTTCCCTGTTTGAGGTCCTTAACCTGGTTGGGCCCGGCATCGAAGCCGACAATCTTGACCTGCTGCTGCTTGCCAGACTGGCGCACGCCGGTCGCGGTGCCTTCAGCGGAGAACAGGTTGGTGGCGAACACGCCAACGATGTCTGGGTCCTTTTGCAGCGCCGAGCCCATCAGGTTCGCCGCGGTGGCCGGGTCATCCTTGTCGTACTGGACGCCGAGGTACGTGAACTTTGGATCTGCCTTGACGGCCTCTTCGAAGCCTTTGACTCGTGCATCGGTGGTGGAAATACCCGGATTCACGGACATGGCCATCACCTTGCCGCCGTTTGGGTTGAGTTGCTTGATGGCCTCGAAGGCCGCCTTTCCACCACCCTCATTGTCCGATGCGATCGCCGAAACGGCGATCGACGGATCTTTCACGGTGGTGTCGACGAGGACGATCTTGATGCCGGCCTGAGCTGCTGCGTTGAGCGGTGATTGCATCGCCGTCACGTCCGTGGGTGCGATCAAAATGGCGTCCGGTTTTCCGGCCACGACCGAGTCGAGAACCGGCTTCTGCAGCGTGGGGTCGAACTTCTGTGGTCCTTGAGTTTTGACCGAGACTCCGAGCTTGGCCGCTTGGGCCTGTATGCCACATTGCATGGTGATGTAGAACTCGTCGCCAGCCACTCCCTGGATAAACTGCAAGTTGTAGTTCTTGCTCGCCTTTTGCGGCGCCGGAATCGACGATTCGGTACCCGTCGGTGCGGCGGTCGCGCCGCCAGGAGACTGTGCTGGTGACGGTGCTTGCTGTGCTGTTTCGGCGGGTTTGGAACTCGTACAGGCTGCGAGCGGCAGGGCCATGAGGAGCAGCCCGGCCGCGGTCAGGGCGGTGGTGCGGTTCATTGGTATTCCTTTCACTTGTCTGATGCTTGGGTGTCACGACGGAAGAGGGCGACGATTGGGTTGACATGCGCCGCGCCACGCAAGGCTGCGGCGCGACGAGACTGGTCCACCCAGACGGCCGCAATCAGGACGATGCCGACGGCGACCCCCTGCCAGAACGGCTCCACGCCGATGATCACGAAGCCGGCCTGAAGAACGGCGGGGATGAACAGTCCAACGACAGTGCCGAAGATGGAGCCCTCGCCACCGAAGATCGAGGTGCCACCGATCACAACCGCTGCGATCACGTTGAGGTTCGTCAGCGATTGTCCGGCGATCGTGGTGGTGCCGAACTGGGCCAGGGCCAAAACCGCGCCTAGGCCGGCGAGCAGTCCCATGAGTGCGTACACCATGATCAGGTGGCGCGACACGTGAAGACCAACCCGGCGGGCGGCTTCCTCGTTGGATCCGACGGCGTAGGTGTAGCGGCCGAACCTGGTCTTGTGCAGGATGATTCCGCCGATGATCACCGTGACGAGTGCGACAAACGGCAGTGATGGGATGCCAAGGATCTTGATATAGGTGTTGAAGTCGGTCAACGCCTCTGGTGCTGACCTTATGTCGATGCCACCAGTGATCACCTGGGCCAGCCCCAGCGCTATGGACAGCGTTCCCAGCGTGACGATCAGGGGCGGAATTTTCGCCTTGGCCACCAAGAACCCGTTCAGCAGTCCCCAAAGAACTCCGGTGACAAGAGCAGCGAGGATGCCGATGGAAGCTGTACCCCAGCCGTCTCCGCCGATACTCTCCATAACCTTCGCAGCGACAACGGAGGAGAAGACGAGCACCGATCCGATCGACAGGTCGATGCCTGAGGTAATGATCACGAAGGTCATGCCAACCCCGAGAACAGCCCAGACGGCAATGTTCTGCGAGATGAGTGAGAAGTTGCTTGCCGAAAAGAACCTGGCACCTGCAGTAACGCTGAAAAATGCGACGATCACCACCAGGACGCCTAGGATCCACACCGATTGCAGGCTCGTTATCCGCTTGACCAGCGATTGCCGGCTCTCATCTGATTCGACGACGGCTTCTTCTGGGGGAGTGACAACGCTCATGAGAGCTCCTCTTTGCTGAAGTCGAGGGCGCCGGTCATGGCCCCGACCAGTTGTTCGACCGTGGTGCCCTCAGATGGCAGCGTCACCACTCGGGTGCCCAGCCGCATGACTTGAATCCGGTCAGCGACCTCCAGCACTTCGGGCATCGAGTGGGAGATCAAGACCACCGCAATGCCTTTATCGCGCACCCGCTTGATGGTCTCCAGAACGTTTTTGGTCTGCACCACACCAAGAGCAGCGGTCGGCTCATCGAGGAACACCAGCTTGCTGGCCCAGCTAATCGCCCGGACAATAGCGATCTGTTGGCGTTGACCGCCGGACATCGAGCCCACCGGTGCCGTAAATGATCGGACCGTGCCGCCGAGTTCCTCAAAACCCGCCTTCGCCCGTGCCCGCATGGCCTTTTCGTCCATGAAGCCCAACGGTCCGAGAATGCCTTTTCGAGGGATCTCCCGGCCCAGGAACATGTTCTGGACGGGGTTGAGGTGCGGGGCCAACGCCAGGTCCTGATACACGACTTCCATGCCCATGGCAGATGCCTGCTCAGGGCTGGTGATCGTCACGGGCTTGCCCTCGAAGAACAGATCTCCCGAGTCCAGCTCGAGGTTGCCTGTCAAAGCCTTCACCATCGTTGACTTGCCGGCACCGTTGTCGCCGATGAGCGCGGCAACCTCGCCGGGGTAGATGTCGAAGTCGGCGTTGTTCAGGGCGCGGACGTGGCCGAAGCTTCGATTCAGGCCGCGCGCTTCCAGGATGGGTGTTCCTGTTTTCGGTGGTGCCTGTACCGAGGGTGTACTAGGTGTCGTCATTCTGCGACCCCCTCAATTGCTGAGGACAAATGCCAGTAAACGGAGGATTCCGGGGAACTCCGCAGACGAACGGGAGTGGCACGGGTGCAACCGCCTGCGTCTTGATGTCATGTTTTCGCTCCCCTTGGGCGTTGTGTCAAGGGAGCACGACCATGCTGTGCTCAGTAGGCACGGATCGTTACATCGCGGCGAAGTAGCTCAAGCTAGGCCACACGCGGCGCCTAGCTCAAGTCGTCGTTACTTCGTGGCATCTGTCCAGGGGCGGGCGCGCTGGTTGGCCACCGCCACTAGGTCATCCAAGCGAGGACGCGCGACGGTGTCCAAGAATCGTTCACGTGCCACGCCGCTAAGAGGGAGAGCCTCGCGCCAGATGGACCGGCCGGCGATGAAGCCAGATGCTCCGCCTTCGTCGAAGGCGATCTTGAGGACGTCGCTGAACTCTTCAAAAGGA
>Ga0111538_10000761_pt1 | contig 44395 bp, 42 predicted proteins | sample SoiMethybrSBSTD1_FD_79669 | JGI IMG/M metagenome (GOLD analysis project Ga0111538, IMG submission 79669) | Bulk soil microbial communities from a Populus tree surrounding site in Tennessee, USA - Soil MetaG P. TD hybrid SBSTD1 (version 2)... | ecosystem: Environmental > Terrestrial > Soil >...
CCGGCGATCAGCAGATCAAGGCGGCCTGGGCCGAAGTGGTGAACCAGTACCAGCGGCGCTCCGACCTCATTCCCAACCTGGTCGAGACCGTGAAAGGTTTCGCGAGCCAGGAGCAGCAGGTGCTGCTGGGCGTCACCAACGCCCGCTCGAAAGTGGGCTCGATACAGGCCACGCCCGAGCTCGTCAACGATCCGCAGGCTTTTGCGAAGTTCCAGCAGGCGCAGGGCGAGCTGTCGTCGGCGCTGTCGCGGCTCCTGGTGGTGGCGGAGAACTATCCGCAGCTGAAGTCGGACGCCAACTTCCGTGACCTGCAGGCGCAGCTCGAAGGCACCGAAAACCGCATCGCGGTCGCGCGCAACCGCTACATCAAGGCGGTGCAGGAGTACAACACCGCGGTCGTGCAGTTTCCCACGAACCTGACCGCGATGGTCTTCGGGTTCAAGGAAAAGCCGCAGTTCACCGTCGAGAACGAGAAGGAAATCAGCAAGTCCCCCAAGGTGGATTTCGGCAGATAGCCGGATGATGATTTCGCGCCTGACCTCGTGGGCGCTGCTCGTGGCGGTATTGTCGCTTCTGCCGCAATGGGCGGCGGCGGAAGTAGAGGTGCCGCCGCTCACGACCCGCGTCACCGATCTTACCGGCACGCTCGCCGCCGACCAGCGCGCGGGGCTCGAGGCGAAGCTCGCGGATTTCGAGACGCGCAAGGGCAGCCAGGTCGCGGTCCTGGTCGTCCCGACCATTCAGCCCGAAGCGATCGAGCAATACGCGATCCGCGTGTTCGATGAGTGGAAGCTCGGCCGCAAGGGAGTGGATGACGGCGTCCTCCTGATCATCGCCAAGAACGACCGCAAGCTGCGCATCGAGGTTGGGCGCGGCCTCGAGGGGGTGATACCCGACGCCGTCGCCAAGCGCATCGTCGCGGAGATGATCGCACCGCGCTTCCGGGAGGGCGATTTCTACGGCGGCATCAATGCCGGCGTCGACCGCATCCTGCGCGCTATCGAAGGCGAGCCGCTGCCCCCGCCCAAGCCCCGGGCGCAGACCGACCGGGGCGGCGACTGGTCACAGTTGTTGTTCATCGGCCTCGTCGTGGTGCTCGTCGTGGGCGGCTTCGTGCGCTCGATATTCGGCCGTTTCCTCGGCTCCGGCGTTCTCGGCTTCGGCGCCGGCGCGCTCGGGTACGTCCTGGTCGGGACCATCGCCGCGGTGATCGTCGGCTTCATCGCGTTTCTGATCAGCTTGTTGAGCGGGTCGATGTCAGGCCGAAGCGGCGGCTGGTCGTCGGGTCACGGCTGGGGTTCGCACGGCTGGGGTTCGGGCGGCGGGTTCAGCTCGGGCGGTGGCTTCGGCGGCGGTGGCTTCAGCGGCGGCGGCGGGGACTCCGGGGGCGGCGGCGCCTCAGGGAGCTGGTAGAACATGAACCTCGAGCGCATCCTCCGCCATCTCTTCACGCCCGACTGGGTCGTCCGCCGGTCTTTCCCGCGGCAGGTCATGCTGCGCATCGAGCAGGCGATACGGGAGTCCGAAAAATCGCACAACGGTGAATTGCGCTTCGCGGTCGAGGCGAGTCTGCCCACCGCGTCGCTCCTCGCGGGAATTACGCCACGCCAGCGCGCCCGCGAGGTCTTCGGGCAGCTCGGGGTCTGGGACACCGAGTTAAACAGCGGCGTGCTGATCTACCTGCAGCTGGTGGACCGCGACATCGAGATACTGGCCGATCGCGGTATCAGCGTGAAGGTGGACCAGGCCACCTGGGAGAGCATCTGCCAGCGCATGGAGGCTGCCTTCCGTGCCGGAGAGTTCGAGGCAGGCACCGTGGAGGGAATCCGGGAGATTACCGTCCTTCTCGGCAGGCATTTTCCGCCCGGTGGCGCCAATATGAACGAGCTGCCCGACCAGCCGGTAGTGCTCTGAAAGCGCCTCCCCGGGCCCTTGCGTCCCGGCAAGCCGTCCCGGGTGCCGTCCATGCGCAGGTTTCCCTCGTGCTCGCGCTGCCCTACAATACCGGTAAACCAGCGACGTAGAATGATTTTTCCGCATTCCGGACGTTCCGGCAGGCGGGTGCGTGGCGGCCTTGATATCGGTCAAATTGAGGATTGAATGACGACAGCAACGGTAAATCGCCTTCGCGGCGTCGAACGCGACATCGTCCAGACTCCGCAGGCGGGCGACGTCGCGCCGTACTACGAGCCGCAGGGCAACGAGATCGCGGTATTCGAAGCTGCCTACAAGAAACGGCTGCCCGTGATGCTGAAGGGCCCGACGGGCTGCGGCAAGACGCGTTTCCTGGAGTACATGGCGTTTCAGCTGAAACGTCCCCTGGTGACCGTCTCCTGTCACGAGGACCTCACGAGCTCGGACCTCGTGGGGCGCTTCCTGCTGGAAGGCGCGGAAACGGTCTGGCAGGACGGTCCGCTTACCCGCGCGGTGAAGGCGGGGGCCATCTGCTACCTGGACGAGATCGTGGAAGCGCGAACGGATTCCACGGTCATCATCCATTCGTTGACCGACCATAGACGCCGGCTGACGATAGAGAAGAAGGGCCAGGAGATCGACGCGAACGACGATTTCATGCTGGTGATCTCCTACAACCCGGGTTATCAGACTGTGCTGAAAGACCTGAAACCCTCCACGAAACAGCGCTTCATCGCCTTGAATTTCGATTTTCCGACCGAGGATATCGAGCGCAAGATCGTCATCAACGAGGTGCCGGGCGTCGCGGTCGATATTGCGCATCAACTGGTCGCAACGGGGCGCAAGGCGCGTCTCCTCAAGGACCACGGTCTCGAGGAAGCGAGCTCGACGCGCGCGCTGGTGTACGCCGCGAGCATGATCAACGCGGGCCTCGACCCGGTCGCCGCCTGCCAGGTGGCCATGGTCAACCCGATCACGGACGACGCCGAGCTCGCCGAGGCCCTGATGGAAGTGGTGCAGGCGCACTTCGGGTGAGCGACACCGCCCGACAGGCCGCGATCGAGGAACTGCTGGCGCAGTTGCGGGACGCGAGCCCGGCTACCTACAACGAGGTCGAGCTCAGCCTGCCCGCCATCCGCGTGCACGGTGAAGCGGCCACGTACGCCTGGCTGGTCGCCTGCAGGCGGCTGTCCGACTACGATCGCGAGGGTGGAAAGGCTTTCGCCCGCGGCAGCCGGGAAGCCGAAAAGATCTCGGAAACCGTCCTGCCGTGGACGGAGCAGGCGCTGCAGTTCGTGCGCTGGAAGAACGCGGGCCGCGCGCTCGAGGGCTTGATGGCCAACTTGCCGCGGGCCTACGGTTCGCTCGGCCATGCCGGGCAGCGCCGCTGGGCGGAGATCGGCTTCCTGTGGTGCGGCCGCCAGGTCGAGAGCGGCAACGCCTATTTCACGACGCCCGTGGTGGACCTTTCCGGCCGCCACGGCATCACGGGCATAGAGCAGCTCACGCAGCCCGCGGAGGAGCTGTTCGAGTCGCGCAAGCTCCTGCTCGCCACCTATCTCGCGGGTGCGGTGCGCGTGAGAAATCTTCTCGGCCCGCAGGCGATACTGCCGTGGGCTACGCGCGGGGCCGATATCCTGCAGTCGGGGCGCGCGCGCGGAGAGGCGTATTTCCGGCTGGAGTCGGAGGAGAGCCTGGCGCTCCTGCTGGAGCACCTGCCGGGCTTCCGCCTGGGCGAGAGGAACCGCCTGGTCGCCATGCTGCTCGACATCTGGTACGGCACCGGGTTCGAGCTGAAGGAAAGCAACTGGTCGCCGGAGAAGGGCCGGCCGTTCGTCGAGACCGACGGGCGCAGCATGTATTTCCCGGCGGTGATGAAGAACCGGGACGAGGCGCTGATTGCGGTGCTGCATACCGCGGGCCACATGCGCTTCGGCTCGTTCGACCGCAACGCGATGAAGGAGCTGTTCACCCTCGCGCGCGTCGAGTTTCCGGAATCGGGGCCGGTTTCGACCGCGCCGCTCTTCGGATCCTTCGGCGACGACGGCCTGCGCTTCCAGCTGATCTTCGACCTGTGCGAGGACCTGCGGGTCGATTGCCGCATACAGCAGCTCGTCCCGAACTACCTGAACCGGCTCGCTTCGACCGCGGTGCAGGGCGCGCGTCACCCCGAGACGGCCGCGTACTATGCACTGGCCGTGGAGAGCGTGGGCGAGGCGAGCGCAGCGTTTCGCGGCGCCGGCCCCGGCGGCGGACGCTTCGCGCCGGTGTTGCGCCCCGGCGCCACCATCGTCGACTCCTGGAAGCTGGCGAAGGCGATCTACGACGAGGACACGCTGCCGCCGGTCATGGACCTCGAGGCTTTCCACGCCGCGTACCTTCCGGGCCGTGCTCCCAATTCCTCGCGGCTTGTGCACCCGCAGGAATCGCAGGAACAGCAGCAGCAGACGCAGGCCGGGGCGGAGGGCGAGCAGAAGCCGCAGGAGCAGGGCGAGGAGCAGTCGGAAACGCCGGAGAACGCGGAAAGCGGCGACCAGCAGGACGGCGGGCAAAAGCAGGAAATGGCCGGATTCGGCGAAACCAGCGGCGCCTCCACCCAGTTCTCGAGCAAGTCCGACCAGCGGCGGCCCGACAACCGGGCGGGCGAGAAGGGCATCCCGTATCCGGAGTGGGACTACCGCGAGTCGCGTTACAAGCGCAACTGGAGCTGGGTGCAGGAGAAGAAGCTCGTGGAGTCGAACATCACCGAGACCAACCGGTTGATGAACCAGTACGCGATGGCGTTGAAGCGGCTGAAGAAGGCGATACAGTCCCAGAAACCGACGCGCCTCGCGCCGCTATTGCGCCAGCTCGACGGCGAGGACATGGATCTCAACGCGGTAGTGAGCTACGTCGTCGAGAAGAAAGCGGGGCGTTCTCCCGATCCCGAGATCTACCGCCGCCGCGAGATGCGTCAGCGCGAGATCGCCGTGACGCTGCTTGCCGACATGTCCACCTCCATCATGCAGCATCTGCCGGAAGGCGGCGGCCGCCTGGTGGACCGGGTGCGCGCCGGCGTGCTGCTCTTCGCCGAGAGCATGGAGGAAGTAGGCGACGCCTATTCGATCGCGGGCTTCTGCTCCAAGTACCGCGACAACGTGAGCTACTACGCCATCAAGGGATTCGAGGACCCGCTCACCTACGAGGTCCGCAGCCAGATCGGGGGCATGTCGGGACGGCTCGCCACGCGCATGGGGGCCGCGATCCGCCACGCGACGGCCTGCTTCGACCGCGTGGAGAGCCGGCGCCGGCTGCTGCTGATCCTCTCCGACGGCCGTCCCGAGGACTACGACGATGGCGGCGACCGGCGTTACCTCCACGAGGACACCCGCATGGCGGTGAAGGAGGCAGTCGCGAAAGGCGTGCACCCGTTCTGCATCACGGTGGACACGATGGCCAACCAGTACCTGCCCCAGATCTTCGGGCGCGGGCACTACCTCGTGCTCGACCACATCAACTCGCTGCCGAACAAGCTGCCGGAGATCTACTTCCGCCTGCGGCGCTAGCCCTTGGAGCGCCGGAAGCGCCGGGAATCGCGCGCGTGATGCAACGCTCCTTCATGGCCATCGCGCATCGCGGCGCGTCTTCCTACGCGCCGGAGAACACGCTCGCGGCGTTCGATCTCGCGCTCGAGATGGGGGCGCGGCACCTCGAGCTCGACGTTCATGCGAGCGCCGACGACCGCCTCGTCGTCATTCACGACGACACCGTGAACCGCACCACCGACGGTTCGGGAGCCGTGGCGGGTTACACGTTCTCCGCGTTGAGCGGGCTCGATGCGGGCTCGTGGTTCGGAGCCGCATTCGCGGGCCAGCGGATTCCGGCACTGGACGAAGTGCTCGACCGCTACGGGCGGCGCGCGCACCTGCACGTCGAGATCAAGGGTCGCTCGGCCGCCCTGGCGCAACGCACCGTGGATGCGATCCTGAGGCGAGGCCTGGCCGACGAGGTGACCTTGACCTCGTTCCAGATCGAGCGACTCGAGGAAGTGCGGGCGTGCGCGCCCGCGCTCGCCACGGGCTGGCTGGTCGCGGCGGCGACCGGCGCGGTGATCGCCCGGGCGCGCGCACTGGGACTCGCGCAGCTCTGTCCGAAAGCGGGCACCGTGACGCCGGAACTGGTGAGCCGCCTGCGCGCCGAGGGATTCGTGGTACGGGCGTGGGGCGTGAGCACCGAAGCCCTGATGGAGCGCGTCGTGCGGGCGGGCGCCGACGGCATGACGGTGAACTTTCCCGACCGGCTGATTGCCTACCTGAGCGCCCGCCAGGCCTGAATCCCGCGACGCATGATGGTTCACCTGCCCAGATCCCGCTGGTTTCCGGCCGCGCTGGCGTTCCTGGCGGGAATCGCGGTGGGTGGCTGGCTCTTCTCGCAGTCGCAGCCGCGGTCGTTTCTCGCCGCGGGCCGGTGCGAGCAGTGCTACAAGCCGAACGACCTCGCGGGACTGCTGGCCTCGGCCGCCATCCAGAGAGCCGGGGAAGCGCTGCCGTTCGTGGTAAAGGAGACCGAGCGCTGCATCGCCATCGAGCACCCTTTCAGAAAGGTGCGCCATCACTATATCGTGTTTCCCAAGAAGGACGTGAAGAGCATCGCGGACATTTCGCTGGCGGACCATCAGTACCTCCTGGAATGCATGGCCGTCATACGAACGCTGGTGCTCGAGCGTGGTTTGCGGCGCTACCGGGTCGTCACCAATGGTTCGGGGCTGCAGCACGTCACGTACCTGCATTTCCACCTGCTGGAGGATGGAGGGCGGGTCCCGGCGCGGGTCTTCGAGCCTGCAAAATAGGAATGCACATACGAAGTGTTTTCATCCCCATTTTCCACGGAGGACAGCCATGCGTAGATCAGCCAGGATCGTATCGTTTGCAATTTCCGGAGTTCTGCTTGCAGCCGCTGCCAGCGTCGCGTTGCTGGCCATCGACGGTTCTCGCGTCCAGGCGCAGACGCCCCCGGCGCCCTGCGCCTGCAGTCGATCGACACCGCTCATCGGCGCTGATGACGTAACCACGGTGCCGGGCCAGCTGGCGCCCCGCTACGGCATCATCCATTGCCAGTGCGGCGCTGCCACCTGCGTGAGCCAGGTGGCATACGGCTCGGTGGGACTACCGCAGCTCTATTGCGTGAAGTAGGCAGGATTCGGGATCCAGGATTCAGGATCCGGGATTCGCGACAACTGGCCTGGCTTGCGGTCCAAGTACTGAACGGAGATCCCCATGCCCAAACCGTCCGTTCGCAAGGAAAGAAAGTATGTCCCGCTCACGAAAGCGCAGTTCCGGGAGCGCTTCTTCGCGAGGTTTTTCGACCCGGCGTTCAGCGCGGTCCACCCGGAGCTGGAGAGGGTGTTCGACGTCGCGTGGGACGGCTACATCCGGTACCGCAAGTCGCCGCGCACGAAGCCGGCCGGGAAGGGATACGCAGACCCGAAATACCAGCTGTCCGTCGAATGGTCGGAGACGCGCGCGAAGCTGAAGGCGGCCGAAGCGCGGCAGAAGGACCCGCGCTCGCGGTCCCGCATACTCATCGTGAACGGCTCGACCCGCAGCGAGCATAGTTGCCCCGGCGAGATCTCGAAGACCCGGCGCCTCGCGCAGCACGCGCAGAAGACCATCAAGGCCTTGCGCGGCTACGAGACCGATTTTCTCGACCTCTCCACGCTCGCGGACGAGCCGTGGAAGGTGATACACCCGTGCAAGGCGTGCGTCTCGACCTCGATGCCGCTGTGTCACTGGCCGTGCTCGTGCTATCCCAACCACGCCATGGGACAGACCAACGACTGGATGGCGGAAATCTACGAGCGCTGGGTCGCCGCGCACGGCGTCATGATCCTGTGCCCGGTGCACTGGTACCACGCGCCGGCGAGTTTGAAGCTCATGATGGACCGCCTGGTCTGCGCGGACGGCGGCAATCCCGATCCGACGTCAACGCACGGCAAGGACCCCGCGCTGGCGAAAGCGCTCGAGCTCTCGGGCTGGGACTATCCGAGGCATCTCGCGGGACGTGCGTTCTCGGTCGTCGCTCACGGCGACGCCGCCGGGCCGGAGAGCCTGCGGCGCATGCTCGCCGATTGGCTGACCGACATGGGACTCGTCTCGGCCGGGCCGAGCGCGGAGATCGATACCTGGATCGGCTGGTACGAGCCGTATGCGACGAGTCACGACGATCTCGACAAGGACGAGGACCTGTTCGTGGAAGTGAAGAATGCCGCACTCGCGCTGGCGAACATGGTGAAGCAGATTCGCAGCGGCCGGTACCATGCGCCGGACGAGAAGCTGCGGGATCCGAGGGAGAAGTGACCCGTGACCCGTGACCGGTCAGACCTGATCAACACTGAATCCTGAATCTATGATGCCGGGAAATAACTTCGGAGGAGGATGCCAATGCGTAGCTATTGGCTGATGAGTGTGATGGCCGGACTGCTGATCGTCGCGGGCGGCGTACACGCCCAGCAGAAGTACCCGACGAAGCCGATCCGGCTGATCGTCCCGTTCCCGCCTGGCGGCCAGACCGACGTCGTGGCGCGCACGCTGGCGCAGAAGCTCGGCGAGGCGTTGGGGCAGACGGTGGTAGTGGACAACCGGCAGGGCGGCGGCGGCACGATCGGCGTCGAAATGGCGGTGAAGTCGCCTCCCGACGGCTACACCATGGTCCAGGTTTCCACCAGCTACGCAGCCAACGCGGCGCTCTACAAGCTGCCGTACGACGCGCGGAACGACATCGTCCCGGTGGTGATGATCGGGGATATCGCCAACATGGTGACGGTCACTCCGTCCGGTCCGTTCAGGAGCGTCAAGGATCTGATCGCGTACGCCAAAGCCAATCCCGGCAGGATCAACTACGGCTCGGGCGGCACCGGCAGCGGCAACCATCTCGCCACCGAGCTCTTCAGCCAGATGGCGGGCATCACCATGACGCACGTCCCGTACAAAGGCGCCACCGGCGGGGTGACCGATCTCATGAGCGGGCAGATCCAGCTCATCTTCGGCGGGCTGACGGGAATGATCCCGCACCACAAGGCGAACCGCGTGCGCGGCATAGCTGTGACGAGTGCCAAGCGCTCTGTGGCCGTGCCGGATCTTCCGACCGTGGGCGAGACGGTGACCGGCTACGAATCCGTCAGCTGGTCGGCGATCCTGGGCCCGAAAGGCCTGCCCAGAGACGTCGTCGCGCGCTGGAACGAGGAGATCAACCGCGTCCTGCAGCTGCCCGATGTCAAGGAGCGTATGACTTCCAGCGGGCTCGATATCGTCGGCGGCACGCCGGCGGATCTCCGGAAAGTCCTCGATCAGGACATCGCGAAGTGGACGAAGGTGGTCAAGCTGGCCAACATAAAAGTGAACTAGAAATGATCACAGTCATCGACACGATTCAGCCGTCAAATGACGCACGAAATTCTCTCGGATGAGTAGCCTGGTCTTTACGCGCGGCTGCTCATCGCTACCCGCCGACGCCGATTCGAGAAGATGGGAACTTTGCGCCTGGATTTTTGGTCGACAGGAGGAGGCACCTCTTCTTCGTCGCTAAAGTGCGGGGACATCATGATGAATTCGACTTCTGAGCATTCGACTACAGCGACCATCGCGCGGGTCACTACTGCGTTTCACGGTGTTCGCTACCTGGTCGCCGACGTGAAACGGGCGGTCGACTTCTATACGACGCACCTGGGCTTCAATCTCGAGCATCAACACCTTCCGGAGTTCGCGACGGTCGCGCTGGGGCCGCTAAAGATCCATCTCAGCGGCCCGGGTGCATCGGGATCGCGGCCCTTGCCGGGCGGCGAGCGGCAGAGTCCCGGCGGCTCCAACCGCGTCGTTCTTCGTGTGAAAGACCTGCCCGCAGTCATCGAGGCACTGCGCAGCACCGGAGCGGCGTTCCGGAACACCATGGAAGCCGGACCGGCTGGCAGCCAGATCCAGGTCCTCGATCCGGACGGCAATCCAGTCGAGCTTTTCGAGCCGGCGCATCGGGGGTGAATGCAGGATCCGGGAGCTGATCGATACCCGCTTCGGAGAGTTGCAGTCGCGGAATCGGGGGCGTGAGGCGGTGCGAGATTCTCCATGACGGACGCGTCTGACGATCCGCATGACCTCGCCCGCTTCGTGCAGGCGCAGGCGGGGAGCTACGAGCAGGCGCTCGCGGAGGTCAGGAGCGGCCGCAAGCACTCGCACTGGATGTGGTACGTCTTTCCCCAGTTCGAGGGGCTGGGATTCAGTGCGACCTCCAGGCGGTATTCGATCAAGAGCGTCGAGGAGGCGAACGCCTACCTGAGCCACCCTGTTCTCGGGCCGCGGCTCGTAGCGTGCGCAAGGGCAGCCTTGAGCGTGGAAGGACGGTCGGCGCTGGAGGTCTTCGGCTCGCCCGACGACATGAAACTCAAATCCTGCGCGACCTTGTTCGCGTCCGTGTCGCCCGCAGGTTCGGTGTTCGAACAGATACTCGACAAGTACTTCAGCGGAAAACGGGACGACAAGACGCTGCGCCTGCTGGCGCAGGCTCCTTAGATCACCGGTCACCGGTCACTCGGGTTTTATCCCCGCCACCTTCACCAGCTTCGTGATCCGGGCGTAGTCCGACTTCACGAAGTTGCCGAAATCCTCAGGCGTCGGGCTGCCGAGCGGCACCAGCCCCTGCGCGGCGTAGAGGCGCTTGACCTCGCCATCGGCGAGAGCGGCCTGCACCATCTCGTGCAGCCGCCGGATGATGGCGCGGGGGGTGCCGCGTGGCGCGAAGACGCCGTTCCAGCTCGAATACTCGTACCCCGAAACGCCCGCTTCCTCCAGCGTCGGCAGGTCCGCGAGGAGGGGCGAGCGTTGTTTCGCTGTGATTGCGAGCGCCCGCAGCCTGCCTGCCTTGACCTGGCCCATCAGCGCCGCCGCGGGCGCAATCGCCCACTGGGCTTCGCCGGCCACCACCGCCGCCGCCATCGGACCGCCGCCCTTGTACGGCACGTGCACGGTGTTGATGCCGGAGAAGTTCGCAAACATGACGCCGGACAGGTGGCTGGAGGACCCCAGGCCTGCTGACGCCATGTTGAGCTTTCCGGGCTGTGCCTTCGCGAGCGCAACGAGCTCCTTGACGCTTGTCGCCTTCACGCCCGGGTTCACGACAAGCACGCTCTCCGCGTTCACGATGAGCGATATCGGGTCGAAATCCCTCAGCGTGTCGAACGCCAGCTTCGGGTAGATGAACGCCGACACGATCATCGAGCTGGAAGCGCCGAAGATCAGCGTGTAGCCGTCGGGCGCCGCCCGCGCCCCGATCTCGAGCCCGATCGTGCCGGCGGCGCCGCCGCGGTTGTCTATCACGAACTGCTGGCCGGCGGCCTCCGACAGCTTGCCGGTGACGATACGGGCGATCGTGTCGATCGAGGACCCGGCGGACTGGGCCACGATGACCCGCACCGGCCGGTTGGGATACGTCTGCGCCGAGGCGGCAGCAGCCGCAATGACGAAAAGCAGAGCGAGCGCAGGATTCCGGCTCATGGCGATATATCCTCCTTGATCTGAGTCACCAGTCACGGGTCACGAGTCACGCCGTTCCAGGTCAGTGATGAGCGTCCGACGGTATGCTCGGCATCGGACCGCTGCGCAGGTTGTTGAGATGGCGCTGGCGTACCGCCGCCATGGTTATGGAGACGAACACGCCGAACATCACGATCACCGTGTAGATCGAGAGATTCAGCGAGACGAGCAGCGCGTAGACGCCGAGCATGATCAGGATGCTCAGGTTCTCGTTGAAATTCTGCACGGCGATGGAGTGTCCAGCGCCCATGAGGATGTGGCCGCGGTGCTGGAGGAGCGCGTTCATCGGCACCACGAAAAAGCCGGCCAGCGCCCCGATCAACACCATCAGCGGGATCGCGACGATGACGTTGCGCGCGAAAATCATCGCGATCACGATCAGTCCCATGGCGATGCCGACCGGCACGACGTTGACGGCGCGGTGCAACGGGACGAACCGCGCGGCCACGACGGCGCCCAGCGCGATCCCGACGGCGCAGATTCCCTGGAGCACCGTCGCCTGCGAGAGCGAATAGCCGAGCGCCGTTTCCGCCCACTTCAGCACGATGAACTGCAGCGTCGCCCCGGCCCCCCAGAACAGCGTCGTCGTCGCAAGCGAGATCTGCCCGAGCTTGTCCCGCCAGAGCAGCCGCAGGCAGCGTGAGAACTCCTGCACCAGGAACAGCGGGTTCTTGCTGGGCGCCACGTGATCGACGTCGGTTCTCGGGATGTAGAGATTGAAAACCGCCGCGATGGCGTAGAACGCCACGATGAGCAGGATGGCGATCTCCGGCGCGGTATCGATGCCGGTGTCGATTTCCGGGAAATCGAACGCGAGCAGCCGGCTGGAGACCGTGTGGCTGATCAGCACGCCGCCGAGGAGGGTGCCCAGGATGATGGACGCGACGGTCAACCCCTCGATCCAGCCGTTGGCGACGACCAGCTTGTGATGCGGCAGGTACTCGGTGAGGATGCCGTACTTGGCGGGGGAATAGGCTGCCGCCCCGAGCCCGACCACGGCGTACGCGAGGAGCGGATGCACGCCGAACAGCATCATCATGCAGCCCACGACCTTGATCAGGTTGGTGATGAACATCACGCGGCCCTTCGGTATGGCGTCGGCAAACGCGCCGACGAACGGCGCGAGCAGGACGTACGACACGGTGAAGAAGAGCTTCAGCATCGGGGTGAACCACTCGGGAGACTGCATCAGCACCAGCGAGGCGATGGCGGCGACGAGGAGCGCGTTGTCGGCAAGCGACGAGAAGAACTGCGCCGCCATGATGATGTAGAAGCCGAACGGCATGGGACCGGTGTGGCGCAGTGCGCTGTGATGGATCGCGAAGCGCCTGTTTTATACCACAAATCATTGAGGATGCGGCCCACAGTTGAACCGAACGATCGCCCGAAAACCCCAAACCCGAAACTTGAAACTTGGGACTTGAAACTTCAAACTGGGCGGATGGCCCGCCCCGTTGTCGCCACCATCGACCTCGCCGCGCTCGCTCACAATCTCGCGGTGGTGAAGCGCCATGCGCCGGCGGCGCGCGTGCTCGCGGTGGTCAAGGCGAACGCGTACGGCCACGGGCTCGCGCGTGCGACGCGTGCGCTTGCCGGAGCCGACGGATTCGGCCTGATCGAGCTCGATTCGGCGGTGCGCCTGCGCGAGGCGGGATACGCGCAGCCCATACTGCTGCTGGAGGGCGCGTTCGAGCCGTCGGAGCTGCCGGTACTGGCACACCACCGGATAGCCACGGTGGTGCACTGCCCCGAGCAAGTCTCCATGCTGAAGGACTTGCCGGGGAACGCCGCGCTCGACGTGTTCGTCAAGGTCAACACCGGCATGAATCGGCTCGGATTCGAGCCCGGCGCGATTTCCGGCGTCGTGGCCGAATTGAGACGCCTGGCGTCGGTAGGGAATCTCACGTTGATGACTCATTTCGCCAGCGCCGACGAAGCGCGCGGCGTCGCCTGGCAGATGGAGATTCTCGAGCGAGCCCAGCAAGTCCCGGCCTTGCCCCTCAGTCTTGCGAATTCGGCTGCGATCCTGCGCCATCCCGCTGCGCATGCCGGCTGGGTGCGTCCGGGCATCATGCTCTATGGCTGCTCGCCGTTTGCGGAGGGCACGGCCGCCGACCTCGATCTCCAGCCCGTGATGACGCTCGAAAGCCGCGTCATCGCGGTTCAGAACATGAAGCGGGGCGATATCCTGGGATACGGCGGCCTGTTCGAGGCCGACCGGGATACGCGCGTGGGCGTCATCGCGTGCGGTTATGCGGATGGCTACCCGCGTCACGCGCCGAACGGAACCCCGCTCATGGTCGAAGGTCGCATGACCCGGACCCTCGGCCGTGTGTCCATGGACATGCTGTGCGCCGACCTGTCCGGCCTCCCGGAGGCGGGAACGGGCTCGCGCGCCGTGCTGTGGGGCGCGGACGTGCCGGTGGAACGCGTCGCTGCGGCGGCCGGTACCGTCGGCTACCAGTTGCTATGCGCGCTTGCGCCGCGCGTTCGCATCGCCGAAGTATGAAGAACCTGTACAGAAAACGCGCCCGGCGGGGTGTATCATTACCTGTTCGCCGGGTAAGGTAATCGTCTCCAGTCCATGCGCAACAAATCGATATCCGCGAGATATGCCGTCGCTGTCGTCGCGGTCGGTATCGCGTTCGCCTTGCGCTACGGTCTCTACGGCACCCTCGAGAACCGCATCCCGTTCGCCTTCTTCACGCTAGCCACGCTCATTTCGGCCTGGTACGGCGGGCTGGGGCCCGGCATGCTCGCTGCGGTGAGCGGCCTGGTGCTCGCCGACTATTTCTTTCTGCCGCCGCATTCGCCGGACGGCGGGATCGGCGAGACCGAGCGCACGTCAATCGGTATCTACGCCATGACGAGCACGCTGGTCGTCGTACTGTTCTGGCACCTGCACAACAAGCTGCGAGACGCCGAGGACCGGCTTCATCGGCTCGAGGGTGGCGCCCCGGCAGTCGGCGCCCCCCACGAGCACCCCGGCGCACCGGGCCAGGTGCGCCCGCTCTGATCCAGAGCGTCCTCCCGTTGTTGTTCCCCGGATCGGACAGGGTCTATGCTGTGTACGCGCGGGAGCACGCCGGCGCGTTCTAGCTATCGATGGCGAAAGCAAAATCACTGTACGTTTGCACCGAGTGCGGCGGCCAGGTCCTGCAATGGGTCGGCGTCTGCCCGCATTGCAACTCCGCCGCCACGATACAGGAGACCGTCGGGGAAACGGCTCCAGCGGGCTCCAACCGCTACGGGCGTATCGCGGACGCCGGCAAGGTGCAGCGTCTGTCGGAGGTGGAGGCGCGGGAAGAGAGCCGCATAAAGAGCGGTATCGAGGAATTCGACCGCGTGCTCGGGGGTGGGCTCGTGCCGGGGGGCGTGGTGCTCCTCGGCGGCGAGCCGGGAATAGGCAAGTCCACGCTGCTGCTCCAGTCGCTGGCGGAGATCGGCAAGACGCGGCCTGTCCTGTACGTGAGCGGCGAGGAATCCCCCCAGCAGATCGCATTGCGCGCGAAGCGGCTCGGCGCCGACGCGACGGGTGTGATCATGCTCCCCGACACCGATCTCTCGCGCATAGAAGCGGCGATCAAGGCCGAAAAGCCGGAAGTCGCCGTGATCGATTCGATCCAGACCCTTTACTTCGGGGAGCTGCAGTCGGCGCCCGGTTCCGTCGCGCAGGTGCGCGAGTGCGCCGCGCGCCTGACACGCGTCGCCAAGAGCACGGGTTCCGCGATGGTCTTCATCGGTCACGTCACCAAGGAGGGTACGCTGGCCGGTCCGCGGGTGCTGGAGCACATGGTGGACACGGTGCTCTACTTCGACGGTGACACGCATTCGCGCTACCGGTTGATCCGGGCCTTCAAGAACCGTTACGGCGCGGTGAACGAGCTGGGCGTGTTCGCAATGGATGAAAAGGGTCTGAAGGGCGTGGCCAATCCGTCCGCCCTGTTCCTCTCCCAGCACGATACCGAGGTCGCCGGCTCGTGCGTGGTGGTGACGCAGGAAGGCACGCGGCCGCTGCTGGTGGAGATCCAGGCCCTGGTGGACGAAGCGCACGCCCCCAACCCGCGCCGGCTTTCGGTCGGGCTGGAGCAGAACCGCCTGGCGCTGCTGCTCGCGGTGCTGCACCGGCACGCCGGCATCGCCTGCTACGACCAGGACGTGTTCATCAACGCGGTGGGCGGGGTGCGCATCGCCGAGCCGGCGGCGGATCTCGCGGTGCTGATGGCCGTCGTGTCCTCGCTCAAGGACCGGCCGCTGCCCCCGAAACTCGTGGTGTTCGGGGAAGTAGGCCTCGCGGGGGAAGTGCGCCCGGTGCAGCGCGGGCAGGAGCGGCTTAGGGAAGCCGCCAAGCTCGGCTTCACGCACGCGCTGATCCCTCACGCCAACAAGCCGCGGCAGGCGATCGGCGGGCTGCAGGTCATTCCCGTGCGCCGCATCGAGGAGGCGGTGGCACGCTTCCGGGACGGCTTTTCGTGACGAACGGCGAATACATCCTCGAAACGCGCGACCTGACGAAGGAATTCAAGGGCTTCGTCGCCGTCAACGGCGTCAACCTCAAGGTGAGGCGGGGCGCCATCCACGCGCTGATCGGCCCGAACGGCGCAGGCAAGACCACCTGCTTCAACCTCCTCACGCATTTCCTCGAGCCCACGCGGGGGCAGATCTTCTACAACGGGCGGGAAATCACGGGCTCGAGCCCCGCGCGGATCGCACGCCTGGGGCTGGTGCGCTCTTTTCAGATCTCGGCGGTATTCCCGCACCTGACCGTGCTCGAAAACGTGCGCGTCGCGCTGCAAAGGCGGCGCGGCGCCTCCTTCGAATTCTGGCGCTCGGAGCGGGTGCTCGACGGGTTGAACGGGCGGGCGCGCGAGCTGCTCCTCGCAGTCGGGCTGGAGAGCTTCGAAGCCGCCGTCGCGGGCGAGCTGCCCTATGGGCGCAAACGCGCGCTCGAGATCGCGACCACGCTTGCGCTCGAGCCCGAGATGATGCTGCTCGACGAACCGACCGCGGGCATGACGCACGAGGACGTGGAGCGCATCACCCGGCTCATCAAGACGGTCGCCAGCGGACGCACGGTGCTCATGGTGGAGCACAACATGAGCGTCGTTTCGGGCATCTCGGACACGATTACGGTGCTGCAGCGGGGCGCGATACTCGCCGAGGGACCGTACGCCGAAATTTCCGGGAACTCGCAGGTGATGGAAGCGTACATGGGGACGGCGCATGCCTGAAACGCCGTCAGGCGTCATGGGTCAGGCGTCATGCGGGGCTTCCAGGCCGTGAGCACGGCGCCGATGCTGATCGTGAAGGGTCTCAACGCCTGGTACGGCGAATCGCACGTACTGCATGGCGTGGACTTCGTCGTGAACCAGGGCGAGGTGGTGACGTTGCTGGGCAGGAACGGCGTGGGGAAGACCACCACGCTCAAGTCCATCATGGGCATGGTCGGAAGGCGCGAGGGCGCCATCGCGTTCGAAGGCAGGGAGACGATCGCGCTCTCGTCCGACCGGATAGCCCGGCTCGGCATCGCATTGTGCCCCGAGGAGCGCGGCATCTTCGCGAGCCTGAACGTCCTGGAGAACCTCCTGCTGCCGCCGCAGGTGCGTGCGGGCGGCATGACTCTCGAGCAGATCTACGAGATCTTTCCGAACCTGAAGGAGCGTCTCGCCAGCCAGGGCACCAAGCTTTCCGGCGGCGAGCAGCAGATGCTCGCGATCGGGCGCATACTGCGCACGGGGGCGCGCCTGCTCCTGCTCGACGAGCCGACCGAGGGATTGGCGCCGGTCATCGTGCAGCAGATCGGCCGGACGCTCGCGCGGCTGAAGAACGAGGGTTACACGATACTGCTGGTGGAGCAGAACTTCCGCTTCGCGCAGACGGTGGCGGACCGCCACTACGTCATGGAGAATGGGCGGGTCGTCGACACGATCGCCAATGCGGATCTCGAAGCGAATATGGAGCGCCTGCACGACTATCTTGGCGTGTAAACAGGGTTTTCAACTACAGGGGGAGACGACATGTCGCTCAAACGCAGTTCAGCGTTTCTTGCAGCACTCGCGCTTGCCGCCGGCGGCGCGCACGCCCAGATTTCGGACGGTGTGGTGAAGATCGGCGTCATGAACGACCAGTCCGGGACCTACGCCGACCTTGCCGGGCCCGGCTCGGTGGTTGCCGCGCGCATGGCGGTAGAGGACTTCGGCGCCGCCAAGAAGGGCATCAAGGTCGAGATCGTGGTCGCCGACCACCAGAACAAGCCGGAGGTCGGCTCCAGCATCGCGCGCCAGTGGTTCGACGTGGACAAGGTGGACCTGATCGTCGACGTGCCGACGTCTTCTGTCGTGCTCGCGGTCAACCAGATCGCCAAGGAGAAGAACAAGGTGATGATCGTCTCCACCGGCGCCACGGTGGATCTGACGGGCAAGGCATGCACGCCGAACTCGGTGCACTGGACCTACGATACGTGGTCGCTGGCCAACGGCACCGGTACCGCGGTGGTGAAGAACGGCGGCAACACGTGGTTCTTCCTAACTGCGGATTACGCATTCGGCCATTCGCTGGAGGCGCAGACCGAGGCTGTGGTGCAGAAGCTCGGCGGCAAGGTGGTCGGCAAGGTGCGCCACCCGTTCCCATCCGCCGATATGTCGTCCTTCCTGCTGCAGGCGCAGAGCTCCAAGGCGAAGATCATCGGGCTGGCCAACGCCGGCGCCGACACGATCAACGCCCTCAAGCAGGGCGCCGAGTTCGGCATCGTGAAGGGCGGCCAGCAGTTCGCCGGCCTGCTGGTGTTCCTGACCGACGTGCACTCGCTCGGGCTGAACGTGGCGCAGGGGCTGCTGCTCACGGAGTCGTTCTACTGGGACCTGAATCCCCAGACGCGTGCGTTCTCGCAACGCTTCGCGAAGCTGCACAAGGGCGCGATGCCGACGATGGGGCAGGCGGGCGTTTACTCGGGCGTGCTGCACTACCTGAAGGCAGTCGAGGCGTTGAAGTCGGACGCCGCGGGCGACAAGGTCGTCGCGAAGATGAAGGAGCTGCCGACCGACGATCCGGCGTTCGGCAAGGGCAGCGTGCGCCAGGACGGACGCAAGATACACGACATGTACCTGTTCGAGGTGAAGAAACCCTCGGAATCGAAAGGGCCGTGGGATTACTACACGCTGCGCGGCACCATACCCGCGGCGCAGGCGTTCCGTCCGGAGAAGGAAGGCGGCTGTCCGCTCGTCAAGTGACGAGGGAAGGATGAACGTGGAACGTGGAAGGATGACCTGGTTTTCCATGTGGTGGGTCATCCTTCATCCTTCATCCTTCATCCCTCATCCTTGATCTGGCGTGAGCGAGATCTTCGGCATTCCGACCCAGGCGCTGTTCGGGCAGCTCCTGATCGGGCTCATCAACGGCTCGTTCTACGCGCTGTTGTCCCTCGGGCTCGCCGTTATCTTCGGGCTCCTCAACATCATCAACTTCACCCACGGCGCCCAGTACATGATGGGCGCGTTCTGCGCCTGGGTCCTGTTGAACAAGCTGGGCGTCAACTACTGGTGGGCGCTCGTGCTGGCGCCGATCGTGGTCGGAGCGACCGGCGTCGTCATCGAGCGGCTGATGCTCTCCCGCCTCTACCAGCTCGATCACCTCTACGGGCTGCTCCTTACGTTCGGGCTCGCGCTGATCATCCAGGGCCTGTTCCGCAACGAGTTCGGCTCGACAGGACTCCCCTACGCGATCCCGGAAGCGCTCCAGGGCGGGCAGAACCTCGGTTTCATGTTCCTGCCGAACTACCGCGCGTGGGTGGTCGGGGCCTCGCTCGCCGTCTGCCTCGCGACCTGGTTCATGATCGAGCGGACCAAGCTGGGCTCGTACCTGCGCGCGGCGACCGAGAACGCGGCGCTCACGCAGGCGTTCGGCGTCAACGTGCCGCGCATGGTGACGCTGACCTACGGGTTCGGGGTCGGTCTCGCCGCGCTCGCCGGCGTCATGGCCGCGCCCATCTACAGCGTCAATCCACTGATGGGCGAGCATCTGATCATCGTCGTGTTCGCGGTGGTGGTGATCGGCGGGATGGGCTCGATCATGGGCTCCATCATCACCGGCTTCATGCTCGGGCTGGTCGAGGGGCTGACCAAGGTGTTCTACCCGGAAGCCTCGAACACGGTCATCTTCATCATCATGGCGATCGTGCTTATGATCAAGCCGTCGGGCCTGTTCGGGGCGCGCAGATGACGGCAGTGGAAGCGGCGCCCGGCGCGGCGACGCGGGCGCAGAGCTCGCGGGACCACCGCATCGCATTCGTGCTCGTGCTCGCGTTCTTCGCGCTCGGGCCCCTCGTCATCTACCCGGTGTTCCTGATGAAGGTGATGTGCTTCGCGCTCTTCGCATGCGCCTTCAACCTGCTGCTGGGCTACGTGGGGCTGCTGTCCTTCGGGCACGCCATGTTCCTCGGCATGGCCGGCTACGCGGCGGCGCACGCCGCGAAGATATGGGGCCTCTCGCCGGAGCTGGCGATACTCGCGGGCGCCGGGGCTGCCTGCGGGCTGGGCATCGTGTCCGGACTGATCGCCATCCGCCGGCAGGGGATTTATTTCGCGATGATCACTCTCGCGCTCGCGCAGATGGTGTATTTCTTCTGCGTGCAGGCGCCGTTCACCCACGGCGAGGACGGCATACAGGCGGTGCCGCGCGGGAGGCTCTTCGGCATCGTCGATCTCTCGGACATGAAGTCGATGTACGCGGTGGTGTTCGTCATATTCTTCGCGGGATTCCTGCTGATCTACCGCGTCATCCATTCGCCCTTCGGCCAGGTGCTGAAGGCGATCCGCGAGAACGAGGCGCGCGCTTTGTCGCTCGGCTACGACGTGGACCGCTACAAGCTTCTCGCCTACGTCCTCTCGGCGACGCTGTCCGGCGTCGCGGGCGCGACCAATGCGCTGGTGTTCCAGCTCGCGGGCCTCAACGCCGTCTACTGGACGATGTCGGGAGAGGTCGTGCTGATGACGCTGCTCGGCGGCATGGGCACCGTGTTCGGGCCGATCGCGGGCGCACTGGTGGTGCTCGCGATGGAGAACTACCTGGCGCAGCTCGGCTCCTGGGTGACCATCGTCCAGGGCTGCATCTTCGTCGTATGCGTCCTCACCTTCCGGCGGGGAATCGTGGGCGAGCTCGGGCGCCTGCTGAAAAAGAGTCTTTGAGCCCTCGCCGGACCGGCCTCCACAGTACGGTCGGGCGTTCCTCCGGGCGCGGACGTGCGGTAGAATGGCGGCCCCTTCCCTCACAAATTCAGAGACATCCATGAAGTGCCTGGTAACCGTCAAGCGGGTGATCGACCCCTACGTGAAGGTGCGCGTCAAATCCGACGGCACCGGCGTAGAGACCGCGAATGTCAAGATGGCGATGAATCCCTTCTGCGAGATCGCGGTCGAGCAGGCGGTGCGCATGAAGGAGGCGGGCACGATCACCGAGATCGTCGCCGTGTCGATCGGTGTCCCGCAGTGCCAGGAAACCCTGCGCACCGCGATGGCGATGGGGGCCGACCGAGGCATACTCGTCGAGTCCGCCGAGGAGGTGCAGCCGCTGGCCGTCGCCAAGCTCCTGAAGGCGATCATTGCCAAGGAGCAGCCCAGGCTCGTCATCATGGGCAAGCAGGCGATAGACGACGATTCCAACCAGTGCGGGCAGATGGTCGCCGCGCTGCTCGACTGGCCGCAGGCGGCGTTCATCTCGAAGATCGCGATCGCCGGCGAGACCGCCGAAGTGGTTCGCGAGATCGACGGCGGGCTGGAGAAGCTCACGCTGAAGCTCCCGGCGCTCGTGACCACGGACCTGCGGTTGAACGAGCCGCGCTACGTCACGCTGCCCAACATCATGAAAGCGAAGAAGAAGCCGCTCGAGGTCCTGAAGCCCGATGCGCTCGGCGTGGACATCGCGCCGCGGCTGAAGACGCTGAAAGTGGAGGAGCCGTCGAAGCGCGGCTCCGGCGTCAAGGTCGCCGACGTCAAGGAGCTCATCGCCAAGCTGAAGAGCGAGGCGAAGGTCATCTAACACCCGTCATGGGTCATGGGTCACGGGTCAGGCGGGTCCAGCCCCTAGCCCTGTCCTGATGGTGCGAAGATCTCCGATTTAATTATCACATTTGAGATGGATACAACGTGTCAGTACTAGTCATAGCGGATCACGATGGAAAGCAGCTGGAGCCGGGGGTGGCGAACACGGTCGCGGCGGCGGCGAAGATGGGCGGTGATGTGACCATGCTGGTCGTCGGGCAGCAATGCGCGGAGGCGGCGCAGGCCGCCGCGAAGCTCGCCGGCGTGAAGAAGGTCCTGCATTGCGACGCGCCGCACTACGCCGGCTTCGTCGCGGAGAACATGGCCGCGCTCCTCGTGCCGCTTGCATCGCAGTACACGCACATCGCTGCGCCCGCCACCATGTTCGGCAAGAACTTCATGCCGCGCGTCGCGGCGCTGCTCGATGTGCAGCAGATATCCGATATCAGCGGAGTCGTATCGCCCGATACCTTCGTGCGCCCGATCTACGCCGGCAACGCGCTCCTGACCGTGCAGTCGAGCGACAAGATCAAGATCGTGACGGTGCGCGCAACGGCGTTCGATCCGGTGGGCGAGAGCGCGAGCCCCGCGCCGGTGGAGACCCTCGCTCCCGGGCCCGAAAGCCCGCTCTCGAAATTCAACGGCCAGGAAGTCGCCAAGTCGGAGCGGCCCGAGCTGACCGCCGCACGCATCATCGTATCCGGCGGCCGCGGCATGGGCAGCGCGGAAAACTTCCAGATCGTCGAAGCGCTGGCGGACAAGCTCGGCGCCGCCGTCGGGGCCTCTCGCGCCGCGGTGGACTCGGGGTTCAAGCCGAACGAATTCCAGGTCGGGCAGACCGGCAAGATCGTCGCTCCCGAGCTTTACATCGCGGTCGGCATCTCGGGCGCGATCCAGCACCTCGCGGGCATGAAGGACAGCAAGGTGATCGTCGCGATCAACAAGGATCCCGAGGCTCCCATTTTCGCCGTGGCCGACTATTGGCTGGTCGACGATCTTTTCAAGGCGGTGCCCGAGCTTACGAAGGAACTCTAGTCTCCAGTCTCTAGTCTCCACAGCACCCAAGGAGGCCGCATGTCCATCTACTCCGCGCCGCTGAAAGACATGCAGTTCGCGATCAAGGAACTGGCCGGCCTGGCGGAGGTCACGGCCCTCCCGGGGCACGGCGAGGTGAACGCGGAGCTCGTCGACGCGGTGCTCGGCGAGGCCGCGAAATTCGCCCAGGAAGTTCTCGATCCGCTGAACCGCGAGGGCGACAAGCAGGGCTCGAGGCTCGTCGAAGGCAGGGTCACCACGCCGGCGGGATTCAAGGACGCCTATCGCAGGTTCATCGACGCCGGGTGGAACGGCCTTGCCGGCGCGCCCGAATTCGGCGGACAGGGCCTGCCGCACCTCATCGCGACCCCGGTCAACGAGATCTGGAAGAGCGCGAACCTGGCGTTCTGCCTGTGCCCCATGCTGACCTCGGGCGTGCTGGAGGCGCTCAAGGTCCATTCGACGCCCGAGCAGAAGAAGACCTGGGCGCCGAAGCTCACCTCAGGTGTGTGGTCCGGCACCATGAATCTCACCGAGCCCCAGGCCGGCTCCGACCTGTCGGCCGTGCGCACGCGCGCGGTGCCCGAGGGCGATCATTACCGTATCCAGGGCACGAAGATCTTCATCACCTGGGGCGAGCACGACATGACCGAGAACATCGTGCACCTCGTTCTCGCCCGGACCCCGGACGCGCCGGAAGGCGTGAAAGGCATCTCGCTCTTCATCGTCCCGAAGTTTCTGCTGAAGCCCGACGGCACCCCGGGGGAGCACAACGACCTGCGCTGCGTCTCCATCGAGCACAAGCTGGGCATACACGCCAGTCCCACCTGCGTGCTCGCGTACGGCGACCAGAAGGGCGCGATCGGCTATCTCGTCGGCGAGGAGAACCGCGGCCTCGAGTACATGTTCACGATGATGAACCACGCGCGGCTCGCGGTCGGCGTGGAGGGCGTGGCGATGGGCGAGCGCGCGTACCAGCACGCGCTCGAGTACGCCAGGACCCGCGTGCAGGGCCGCGAGATCGGGCAGAGGAGCGGAGACCGCGTCACGATCATCCACCATCCCGACGTGCGCCGCATGCTGATGAGCATGCGCGCCCAGACCGAGGCGATGCGCGCGCTGGCCTATTTCGCGGCGGCGACTCTCGACAAGGCCAGGCACCACCCGGACCCCGCGGAGAAGCGCCGCAGCCAGGGGCTGCTCGACCTTCTCACGCCGATCGTCAAGGGCTGGAGCACGGAGCAGGGCGTGGAGATCGCCTCCACCGGCATCCAGGTGCACGGCGGCATGGGCTTCGTGGAGGAGACCGGTGCCGCGCAGTACCTGCGTGATGCGCGCATTACCACCATCTACGAGGGCACGACCGGCATACAGGCGAACGATCTCATCGGCCGCAAGGTGGCGTTCGAGAAGGGCGCGACCGCGCTGGCGGTGATAGAGGCCATGCGGCAACTCGACGCGCCGCTCTCCGCGGGCGGAGAGGCGGCGGCTTCTCTGCGCGTCGCGCTGAAGGAAGGCGTAGACGATCTCGAAGGCGCAACGCGCTGGCTGGTCGAGAATTATGCGAAAGACCCCAGGGTGGCGTCCGGAGTGTCGGTGCCCTACCTGAAGCTTTTCGGCACCGTTGCAGGGGGCTGGATGATGGCGCGCGCGGCGCTCGCCGCGCAGGCCGGGTTGAAAGACCCGGACGCCGATCGTGACTTCCTGGAGGCCAAGCTCGCTACCGCGCGTTTCTACGGCGAGCACGAGCTGCCGCGGGCCCATGTGCTGGCGCGCGAGGTGACGCACGGAGCCGCGAGCGTGCTCGCGCTCGATCCGAGCCGCTTCTGACGAAGCGAGCTGCCAGCCGCCAGCCGTGAGCCCGAAGCCGGTAGCTGGTCGCTGGTCGCCTGCAGCCCGCAGCTATTCCTCGCGGGCTGCACCCTGCGGCAAGAGTCCCAGCGTATAGCCCACCCCCCTGCGGTCGCGGCCGAAGATCGCGCCGGGCTTGCAGCCGAGCAACTCGATCTGCCAGTTGGCGTTCCGCCAGCGGCGTTCTCCGCCCTCTGATTCGAAGATGATGGTCAGGATCTGGCCAATTCCGTCGAAAGCCCATCCTCCGTGATAGCAGGACTTTTCCGCGGACGGTTGGTCGCCGCCGGCGTCGCCCGCGGGACCCGTCGCGCCGGACGACGTTCCGAGAGTGGCCCGGGAATTCCCGAGCAGCCAGCCTATGGCGCTCCCGTCGTTTGCCAGATCGAATACGCTCGCCGAGCGCAGGTGCTCGGACAGGTGCGCCGTGAAGCACCACCGTCCGGGATAGATCAACAACGGCTCCGCCAGGGTCGCCGGAGAGATCCGGGGCGATCGATGCATCAGGCGCTCGGCGTTCCTGCGGGCCTCGACGTCACCCTGGAGTCCGGCGCGGTAGTACCAGAAAAAAGCGCGCTGCAGATCGGCGTACACCCGGTGCGAACCGTTTTCGCACACGCGGCCGAAGGCACGCTGCGCCTCCGGGTCGCCCGAGCAGGCCTGGGCGTGCATCTGCAGCCAGGCTTCCGCCTCGTGGTCGCCCAGGGCGCTCCGGCGCTGCATGGCAGCAAGGGTCTTCGCCGGGAAACAGGGCGACATCCTGTCTTCGAGCGGCGGCCACCAGCCGAGCAGAGCCAGGTCCTTCACTTCGCGCAGAGGAATGAAGCCCGCCGGCAGGGTCTCAGGATCGGAAGCGGGTTCGTGCCCGGGACGGGTGCCAGCGCCGGAATCGGGCGGCGGACCTGGCCGGCGCGGCCCGGCGCTACGGGCGCCCAGCCCGCGCGAATACTTGTCGGCCGCGTGTATCATGGCGCCCGCCGCCTCGTCCATCATGTCCGGCCCGCCGCCCGCCATGGCGTGCGCAGCCGATACAGAAATGGTGGTCATCGTTGCCTCCGCGCTGGTGTATTCCAGCGGCGTCCAATTTAGGAGAGGCCGTCCCCCCCCGGCAATAGGCGTGAGGACCTATGACGTACGCAATACGGCGCGGCCTACTTCCACTTCCGCATGTCGAACTGATGCGCTTCGCGATCGCGCTGCCAGATCGCATAGTTCGCGCTCACCGTCAGGATCCAGCTCTGGGTCGGTGAGATGGGGCGTGGAGGACTGAGTGCTTCCGGGCGCAGAATCGCGCCGCAACGTCCCCTCGCCGGATCGCGCACCGATGCGTAGCGGATCAGGCCGATTTCCGCCGCGCGGGCGATTTTTCCGAATTCCTGTGTCGCCGAATAGTCCGAAGGGTGTTTCCAGAGCGCGGCGTCCCGGGAGAAGGGCGGTCTTTGCAGGTCGACGGCGAATGCGCTTGCGCCGACCTCGAACAGCGTCTGGGGCGCCGGCCCGAGCTGCGCCAGGCCCTTGCTGTCGGACAGGAACCGCCAGCGCCAGTAACCCAGCTCGGCGCATGCCGTGCGCACTGTCTCCGCGCCGTAGAACACGCCCGGGTCAGTCAGTGCGCGGAAGCGGGACGCGCGCGGCGCGGGATACCGGAAAGGCGTGAAGAGGAGGTAATGCAGGCCCCGCGCGGCCGCGGGAACCGGCGGCTTGCTCGCTTCCAGGATGTCCTCGAGGACACGCTGCTCCTCGAGACCGTCCACGAGCCGCAGGGTCGAGGCGACGTGCTGCGCCTCCACCGCGCGCCACAACCGTGCGCGGGTGCGTGCCGCTCTAGATGCGACCGCGCGCGGCGTCCAGGTACTGGACGGCACGGACGAGGCCCTCCGCCTTCACTATCAGCTGCCGGGGCACTCCGCCCAATGCGAGGTTCTCGCTGTCGAACCAGGCGCGGGCCTGGCTGTCGTTAGAGCCGACCACCGCGTCCAGGGAACGAAACAGCCGCACGAACAGCACGGCCAGCTCCCACGACTTCTGCCGGGGCGCCAGGACGTGCTCTCCGGCGGCCATGCGCGAGATCGTGGCCGGGCTGAGCCCCAGCACCGGTGCCAGCTCCGCCTGTGCGAGCCCGAGCAGGGCAGCCGCGCGCAGCGTGGCCTTCGAGAGCGTGTGGCCCTCGGCAGCGAGCGGGGCGGGGTGGGCGGAGGCCATGTAGCGCCGGTCATTTCGCGCTTGTTTCATATGAAATATTATAACACTTTCATTCCATATTAAAGTGAGCACCGTCCAGTCCCGGTCTCTAGTCCCTGGTGTTAGCGCAGGTGGCAGGCGGCGAAGTGGCCGCTTCGCACTTCCTTCATCAGCGGCTCCTCGAGCCGGCAGCGCGCCTCCGCATAGGGGCAGCGTGTGTGAAACCGGCAGCCCGCAGGCGGCTGCGTCGTGCTGGGCACGTCGCCGGCCAGGATGACGCGCTTGCGGCCTGCCTGCGGTACCGGCACCGGCACCGCGGAGAGCAGCGCCTCGGTATAGGGATGCTGCGGGCTCGTGAAGAGGGCGCGCTTGTCCGCAAGCTCGACGATCTTGCCGAGGTACATCACGGCGACCCGATGGCTGATGTGCTCCACCACGGCGAGGTCGTGGGCGACGAAAAGATAGGACAGGGCGAACTCGTCCTGGAGGTCCATCAGCAGGTTGATCACCTGCGCCTGCACCGAGACGTCGAGCGCCGAGACCGGCTCATCGCACACGATCAGCCGGGGCCTGGGCGCGAGGGCGCGCGCGATGCCCAGGCGCTGGCGCTGCCCGCCCGAGAACTCGTACGGATACTTGACCATCTGGTCCGCGCGGAGCCCGACCTTCTCGAACAGCAACGCGACGCGCTCGCGGATTTCCCGGGCCGAGGCCGGCTCGAAGTTGCGGATCGGCTCGGCGACGATGTCGGCAGCCCGCATGCGCGGATTCAGGGAAGAATACGGGTCCTGGAACACGGCCTGAAGCTCGCGCCGGTAGGGCCGCATCTCGGCGCCGGAGAGCCCGTCGATGCGCCGCCCGCGCCAGGCCACGCTGCCCGACGTCGGGTCGACGAGCCTCAGTATCACCTTGCCCGTCGTCGACTTGCCGCAGCCGCTCTCGCCCACGAGTCCCAGCGTTTCTCCTTCCGCGATCCAGAAGCTCACGTCGTCCACGGCATGCACTTCGCCGCTCACGCGCGAGAAAACGCCTTTGCGCACCGGGTAGTGCTTGACGAGGTTGCGCACCTCGAGCAGCGTCGCGGCGGGTGCGGCGCTCATCCCGTCACTCCCGTCGTCCCGATCCGGTCGGCTTCCCAGCACGCGACGAGGTGGTCCTCGTCCTTGCGCTCGAGCGGCGGGTACTCGTTCCGGCAGCGGTCGGTGGCGTGGGGGCAGCGCGGCGCGAAGACGCAGCCCGGGATTTCCTCGCGCAAGGACGGCACGACGCCCGCGATCTCGGCGAGGCGCTTGCGCGGCGCGAGCCCGGCTTCACCCAGCCGCGGGATCGAGGCGAGGAGTCCCCGGGTGTAGGGATGGCGCGGCCGCGCGAACAGCGCGGCGACCGGCGCCTCCTCGATCTTGCGTCCCGCGTACATCACGACCACGCGCTGCGCCATCTCGGCCACCACGCCGAGGTCGTGCGTGATCAGCACGATCGCGGCGCCGGTCTGTGCCTTGAGGCTCGCCATCAGGTCGAGAATCTGGGCCTGGATGGTGACGTCGAGCGCGGTCGTCGGCTCGTCGGCGATGAGGAGCCGGGGATTGCAGGCGAGCGCCATTGCGATCATCACGCGCTGGCGCATGCCGCCCGAGAGCTGGTGCGGGTACTGGGTGACGCGGCGCCCGGGTTCGGGGATGTTGACGAGCCGCAGCATCTCGACCGCGCGCGCGGCCGCCGCCGCCCGCGTGAGGCCGCGGTGCACTGCGAGCGTCTCGGCGATCTGGTGGCCGACGGTGAACACGGGGTTCAACGACGTCATCGGCTCCTGGAAGATCATCGAGATCTCGTTGCCGCGCACTCTGCGCATCTCCTCTTCGGTGAGCGCGAGGAGGTCGCGCCCGCCGAACGCGATGCGGCCCGCGATGATGCGGCCGGGAGGGGAGGCGACGAGGCGCATGATGGAAAGCGAGGTCACGCTCTTGCCGCAGCCCGACTCGCCGACGATCGCGAGCGTCTCGCCCGGGTAGACGGCGAACGACACGCCGTCCACTGCGCGCACCACGCCGTCGCGCGTGTAGAACCAGGTCCTCAGGCCCTCGACTTCGAGCAGCGGTGCTGTGTTCATTCAGTTCATGAAGCTGTGTCTTACATCCGGCGGGCAAGCCGCGGGTCGAGCGCGTCGCGCATGCCGTCGCCGAGCAGGTTCACCGCCAGCACGGTCAGCGACAGGCAGATGCCCGGGAAGAGGATGAGGTAGCCCGCGATCTGGAAAAGGCTGCGCGCTTCCGCCATGATGTTGCCCCAGCTCGGAATGTTGGGCGGGGTGCCCGCGCCGATAAAGGACAGGATCGCCTCGGTGATCATCGCCGAAGCGCAGACATAGGTGGCTTGCACAAGCAGCGGCGCCGTGGTGTTGGGCAGAATATGGCGGAGCAGGATGCGCGGCAGAGTGGTACCGGCGGCGACCGCCGCCTCGACGAACGGCTGCTCGCGCAAGGTCAGCACGAGGCTTCTCACGAGCCGCACGACGCGCGGCACTTCGGCGAGCGTGATGGCGACGATCACGTTCTCGATGCTCGCTCTGGTCAACGCCATTAGCGCGATCGCGAGTAGCACCGGCGGGATCGACATCAGCCCATCCATGACGCGCATCACGATCGCGTCGAGCCAGCGCAAATACCCCGTGACCAGCCCGATCGCGAGCCCGATGAGCGTGGAAAGAAGCGCGACTGCCAGCCCGACCGTGAGCGAGACCCGCGCCCCGTAGACGACCCGGCTGTAGACGTCGCGCCCGAGCATGTCGGTGCCGAACCAGTACTCGGCCGACGGTTGCTTCAAGCGCTGGATCGGCGCCACCGCCTGCGGGTCCGTCGTGCCCAGCCAGGGCGCGAGGATGGCGACCAGGATCATGGCGAGCAGCACGATTCCACCCACGATCGCAGTGGGATGACGGCGGAACGCATCCTTGAAGCCCCGCCAGGTGGGGGAGGTCGAGACCTGTGAACCCGGGATGGCGATTGCGCTCATTTCAATACCGGATGCGCGGGTCGAACAGCATGTAGCTCAGGTCGACCGCGAGATTGATCAGCACGTAGACCGCCGAAAAGATCAATATCACGCCCTGGATCACCGGATAATCGCGGCGCAGGATCGCGTCGACCGTCAGGCGCCCCACGCCCGGGATCGCGAACACCGTTTCCGTCACGATCGCGCCGCTGATGAGAAGGGCAATGCCGATGCCGATGACGGTGATGATCGGGACCGCCGCGTTCTTCAGCGCGTGCGCGCCGAGCACCGCGCCCGGCGCCAGGCCCTTTGCCTGGGCGGTGCGTATGTAGTCCTGCGCGAGGACGTCCAGCATGCTCGCGCGCGTGATGCGCGCGATCAGCGCGATGTAGACGGTGCCGAGCGCGATGCTCGGGAGAGCGAGGTGCCGCAGCCACTCCCACACGCCCTCGCGGATGGGGCGGTAGCCCTGCACCGGCAGCCAGTCGAGCTCGATTGAGAAAACCAGGATCAGGATGTAGGCGAGCACGAACACCGGCAGCGAGAAACCGAGCACCGAAAAGGCCATCACCGTGCGGTCGATCCAGGTGCCCGCTTTCGCCGCGGCCACGACGCCGAGCGGCACGGCGATCAGCACCGCGACGAACAGCGTGCATGCGGTGAGCGCTACCGTCGGTTCTATGCGCTGCCCGATCAAGCGCGTGACCGGGAGATTGGTGAAGATCGAGGTGCCGAGGTCGCCGTGCAGTAGCGCCAGCACCCAGCCGCCGAAACGCACCAGGAACGGGTCGTCGAGCCCGAGCTGGGCGCGGATCTTCCGGATGTCCTCGCTGGTGGCGGCGTCGCCGGCAATGACCGCCGCGGGGTCGCCGGGGGTCAGGTAGAGGAGCGAAAAGACGAAGAACGCGACCACCGCCATGACGACGATGGTCGCGCCCAGGCGCCGGATTACATAGGCCAGCACCGCGGTCGACTGGTTCCCGCTACTTCTTTTCCACGTTCCACAGGAGGTTGATCGGGGCGATGATCAGCCCGGAGACGTTGGAGCGGTACGCCGTCGGCAGGATGAACTGCCCGGTCGGGATGAAAGGCACGAACTCGAACGCCCGCCGCTGCACCGCGTCCGTCACCTTCTTCGAGGACGCAGCGTCCGTCGCGTTGAACCACGCTTCCCGCAGCTCCTCCATCTTCGCGTCGGTCGGCCAGCCGAACCACGCCTTTTCGCCCGTGCCACGGATGGGGAAATTGACCGCGGGGTTGACCATGTCCGGTCCCACCAGCCAGGTATGGAAGATCGACCAGCCGCCCTTGTCCACGGGTTCCTTCACGGCGCGGCGCGTGATGAGCGTGCCCCAGTCCCCCGCCTGGATTTCCGCGTTGAGTCCCAGCTTCTTCAGGTTTTCCAGCGTGAGCAGCAACTGGGCGTGCACGATCGGCTGGTCGGTGGCGTCGATGATGACGATCTTCTCGCCCTTGTAGCCCGCTTCCTTGACGAGCTGCTTCGCCTTGTCGAAATCGCGCTTGCCTTTCAGAGGCTCGGCGGCGGTCTCGGACGAGAGCGGTGTGCCGCAGGTGAAGTACGAGTAGCACGGGTGACCGTTCTTGGGATTGCCCGCGATGCCGATCACGTAGTCTTGCTGGTTGACCACGAGGAGGAGCGCCTGGCGCATCTTCTCGTTGTTGAACGGCGGATGCAGGAAGTTGAAGCGGATCATGCCCATCGAGCCGAGCGGGTCGATGTTGCGGACCGTGACGTCCTTGTTGCGCGAGAGGACCGGAATCAAGTCGGGCGGCAGCTGCTCCCAGATGTCCGCTTCCCCGGCGTTCAGCGCCGCGGCGGCGGTGGCCGAATCGGGAATGTAGATCCATTCGACGCGGTCCACTTTCACGACCTTGCCGCCGGACGCCCACGAGGGCGCCTCCTTCCGCGGCACGTAGGCGGTATTCTTGACGTAGACCACCTTGTTTCCCGGGACCCATTCCTCCTTCACGATTCTGAACGGACCCGAGCCGGTCGGGTCCTCGATGTTCTTGAACGGATCGGTCTTCGCGATGCGCTCGGGCATGATGAAAGGAACGTTGGACGAGGGCTTGGCGAGGGCGTCGAGGGTGAGCGGGAAGGGCTTTTTCAGCTTCAGCGCGAAAGTGCGGTCGTTGACCGCGCTCCACGACTCGGTGGCCTCCGCGAGCTTCTGCCCCAGCGCGTCGCGCTTGGCCCAGCGGTCGATGGAGGCGATGCAGTCGCTGGACTTCACCGGCTGGCCGTCGTGGAACCGGAGCCCGTCGCGCAGCGTGAAGGTGTACGTAAGGCCGTCCTTGGACACCTCCCACTTGTCGACCATCTGCGGCTTGACCGCGAATTTATCGTCGATCGCAAAGAGCGTGTCGTACACCATGTAGCCGTGGTTGCGCGTGATGTACGCGGTGGTCGCTATCGGATCGAGTATGCGCAGGTCAGCCTGCGGTATGAACTTGAGGACCTTCTGCTGGGCGGCGGCGTCCGGCGCGGACGGCAGGGTGAGGATCGCCGCGGTGAACGCGACCAGGACGGATTGAAGCAGCCGTTTCATGAGAGCCTCCCCTTGTAAAAAGTGATGGTTGAAAGCCATGGCAAAGCCCAAGCCGGGCTGTCGGCGCGTCTGGAGCGAGCGCGACCATTGTATTACAACCCAATCCACCGCTCTAAAGCGGTAAGAGGATTGCGGGTCCTGATTGCATGCGTTGCCGCTCACGGCAATAATGCAAGTGACAAATGTCGAGATACGAGAAGAGCATGCATCCGCTTTTGCGCTGCCTCATCGTCGTTGCTTTCCCTCTGGCGTATCCGCCGCTCGCATGCGCTCAGGCGTGGCCCGCCAAGCCGGTCCGGATGATCGTCAACTTCGCGGCGGGCGGCTCCACCGACGTGATTGCCCGCTCGATGTCCTCGCGCCTCTCCGAGACGCTTGGCCAGCAGGTCGTAGTCGAGAACCGCGTCGGTGCGGGCGGCAATATCGGCATGGAAGCCGTGGCGAAGTCACCTCCGGACGGCTACACGCTGCTTCATTCCTCCGATGGTCCCATCCTGATCAATCCGCACCTGTACAAGCTGGGGATCGACGTCGCCAGGGATCTGGATCCGGTCGCGGTCACGGGCCGGACCGCCATATTCTTCGTCGTGCGGCCCGGGCTTCCGGTGAAGACGCTCGCGGAATTCGTCACCTATGCGAGGGCCAATCCCGGCAAGCTGAACTACGGCTCCGCGGGCAACGGAACGCTGCAGCACGTCGCTGCCGAGATGCTGATGCGTGCGGCGAAGGTCGAGGTGACCCACGTGCCGTACAAGGGCTCGCAGCAGGTGCTCGTCGACCTGCTCGGTGGCCAGATCGATTTCACCTTCGACCTGGGCGGTGCGATTCCGCATATCAAGGCAGACAAGGTGCGCCTGCTCGCGGTGCCGGGGGCTGCACGCTCGCCGTTTTTCCCCGATACGCCGACCATGGCCGAGGCCGGGACGAACCTGGACCTCGTGTGGCTGTCCGGCGTTTACGCGCCGGCGGGCACGCCGCGAGAGATCGTCACGCGGCTGAATCGTGAGATCGGTCGCATCATGCAGACGCCGGAGACGCGCGCCATGCTCGCCAGCATGGCGGCCGAGGCGATGAATCCGATGTCGCCCGACGAATTCGCGGCGCACCAGAACCGGGAAAGAGCGCGCTTCGGCGCGCTCGTGCGCGACGCCAACATCCGGGCCAATTGAGCGGCGCATGCGCTTCGCGATCATGGGCTCCGGCGGGGTCGGCGGATACTACGGCGCGAAGCTCGCCCAGGCCGGCCACGAGGTGAGTTTCATCGCCCGCGGGGACCACCTGCGCGCGATACAGGCGAAGGGCTTGTCGCTCGTCGGGCCGGGCGGCGATGTCGCTGTAATCCGGGCGCAGGCCACCGACCGCCCGGGCGAACTGGCGCCGGTGGACGTCGTTCTTTTCTGCGTGAAGCTCTTCGACACCGAGGCCGCCGCGCAGTCCATCGCGCCGCTCCTGGCGAAGGGCGGCGTGTGCGTCAGTCTCCAAAACGGCGTCGACGGACAGCACCGCATCGGCGCCGTGCTCGGCGCCGACCGCGCGGTCGGCGGGCTCGCGTACGTTTCCGCGGTAATAGAAGCGCCGGGCGCGATCCGGTGCAACACGCAGGCAGGCGCGATCAGGTTCGGTGAGGCGGACGGACGCCAGTCGGAGCGTCTGATCAGGCTGCGCGATGCCTGCTCGGCGGCGGGCATAGGCGCGGAAGTCACGGTGGATATCCGCGCGGCGCAATGGCACAAGTTCGTGGGACTGACGGTGAATGCGGCGCTGACGAGCCTCGTGCGCCAGCCTGCGGGCGTCGTGTACCACGATCCGGACCTCATTGCGCTCGCGTGCGCCGGGTTTTCCGAAGCGGCTGCGGTCGCAAAGGCAAGCGGCATCGCGCTGCCCGACGACATTGCCGGGGAGCAGCTCCGGAACCACCAGAATTTTCCGCCGCAGATGTACGCCTCCATGTATCACGACTTGGTACGGGGCCGGCCCCTCGAGCTGGAGAGCCTCTCGGGCCTGATCGTGCGCAAGGGGCGCGAGCTGTCCGTTTCGACGCCGTTTCATTCGATGGCCTACGCCTGCCTCAAGCCATATGTGAACGGGGCGCCGCGGCAGCAGTAAATCAGAAGTTGACGGTCGGACCCCGCCACGCCGCGTCCCGCGGCCGGGCGCGCGCGATTGCGTGTTCCGCGGTGCACCATCCTTCGCACGCGTTGCGCCCGGGACACCGGCGCCAGAGGTTCAGCAGCGCCTTGCACTTCGCGTAGAAGTGGAAGAACCGCAGCACGTCCCGGCGTTCCAACGCCGTCACTGGCCGGTTGCTGCAAACGAGCTTGTCGTCCTGCATGCCGCGGTCGGTCAGCGTGATCGCTCCCCAGGCCTTGACCCGGAGGCAGGCGCCCAGCCGCAGGCGCGGCCCCAGCACCAGCGCGTCGAGCAGGTCACCTTCCATGCCCACGTAGAGGGGCACGCAGCCGTAATTGAACGGGCAGGGGAGGGGCGAGATGAAATCGACGCGGCCGGTGGATCCGCGCTTGAGAAAACTCCCGCGCGGGACTTCGATCACGACCTCGACCTCGAGAGGACCGGCTGCCGGGCCCGTGCCCAATGACCGGCTGTGGTTCTCGTCCTTCACGGCTCCATCCTACTCCGGCCGCACCGGAAGCACGCCCGACGGTAGCAGCCTCCCTACAACGGCGGTAATAGGCCGAATGTCAGATTGTGCGGAGTGGCGGCGGCGGTATCGTTACGTCGCGACAGGGCGATGCGCTCGAAGGGCGAACACGCGTGCCGGTAAAAGAGAGCCGATGATTTTCGTGGAGCAGTACTGGATGGGGCATGATCGCGACTATGCTTCCGACCTGACCCCCGAGGTGGCGGGAAACGCGCACGTGCTGATCGAGCGGGTAAACGTCGTGCTCGCGCGCGCGGCGGCGGACGATGTCCTTCCCGCAGTGGACATCTGCACCGGCAACGCCGTAGCGTCGGGGTGGCGGCCGAAGGCCGTCAACGATGCTGTCGAGAACGCGAACAAGACCAGCAAGCACATCGTCGGTTGCGCGATCGACGTGCGCGATCACGTGCCCGGCCGCCCGCTCGCGCGCTGGTGTCTGCGCAACCGCGAAGCGCTCGAAGGAGCCGGTCTTTGGATGGAGGACCCGCAATGGACGCCGAGTTGGGTGCACCTGCAGAGCGTTCCTCCCGGTTCGGGCGACCGGATTTTTGTTCCGTCCACCGGCCCCGCGCTGGCGGCGAAGCTGCCGGAGCAGCAGGCGTCCTGAAATCCCCTCAGCTGTTACGGCGCCTCGAAGGAGGCGCCGGGCTTGTCGGTCACCCGTCAAGGGCCGTATGCTTCCGCCATACGCGAAAGCGATGTCGTTGCGGATGGCATCGAGACAGCGGGAGGCATGCTAGATGGCGCTGACCAGCCGCGCGCTGAGACTCATACTCGATGCCGAGGGCCTGAACCAGGCGGGAAAGTGGCCCGGCGGTGGCTCGGGGATAACCATCGGGATAGGCTACGACCTGGGATACGTGACCGTCGACCAATTCGAATCGGATTGGGGCGAACGCCTCGGGCCTGCCTCGCGGGAGCGCCTGAAGGCGGTGGTGGGCCTCACCGGCATCAGGGCCAGGAACCGCGCCGCGGGACTGGCGGACATCAAGGTGCGGCGCGCCGATGCCGAGGAAATCTTCAGCGAGCGCATGATCCCGCGCTTCGAGTTGCTCGCCGCGCAGGCGTTTCCGGGCCTGGACCGCCTTCCCGCCGACGCGCAGGGCGCGCTGGTTTCGCTCGTATACAACCGGGGCGCTTCCATGGTGGACAAGCCGGGCGAAGACCGCCGCAGGGAGATGCGCGCGATCCGCGACGCGGTCGTGGACGAGGATCTCCAGGAGATCGCGGATCAACTGCGGTCCATGAAGCGTCTGTGGGAAGGCAAGGGTCTCGACGGCCTCCTGAAGCGCCGCGAGGCCGAGGCGCTTCTCGTCGAATCCGCGATCGCCTGAATCGAATACGTCGGCAAGCTGTGGTCAAGTTCCGGGAGGGCGATGCATGAGCGAAAGTAAGGACGCGATCGGCCTCGCGCAGGTGCTGGTCGAGGAAATGCAGGCGCTCGAAGTCCTCGGTCCGGAATTCAGGCTCAAAGCGGCGGACCCCGACGCGGCGCTGAGGGAGATTACGGCCGGGATACTGGGCAAGGAGAGGAAGCTCACCGCCCTGTGCTTCTCCGGCGGCGGCATCCGCAGCGCTACGTTCTGCCTCGGCGCGCTCCAGCAACTGGCGAAGCTCAAGCTCCTTTCGCGGTTCGACTATCTTTCCACCGTCTCCGGCGGCGGCTTCATCGGCAGCTGGCTCAAAGCGTGGACGCTGCGCGACGACGGCAAGGGCGGAAAGCTCGGCATCGCCGGAGTCGAGGATCTCATAGGCAAGGCCAGGGTCGAGCCCAAGCCGGTGCAGCTCCTGCGCTACTACAGCAACTACCTCGCTCCGCGCTTCGGCCTGCTCTCGGCCGACACCTGGACGATCGCCGCGACCTGGTTGCGCAACGTGCTGCTCAACTGGCTGGTGCTGATCCCGCTCCTGATGCTGCCGCTGCTGGCGCCGATGCTGTATCTATCTCTGCTCAACCTGGTGCGCGATTCCGGGCCTGCGCTCTCTCACTGGTGGTTGTTCTCGGTTGCCATTGCCGCCGCCGCGTACGGCACGTTCTGGATACGGCAGGGATTGCCGAGCTCAGGGGCAAAGCAGCTCACCCAGGGAAGATTTCTCTGGCACTGCCTGCTTCCGGCAGCGGTTTCCGTGAGCCTGTTCGCCCTGTGGTGGCAGCGGATAATTGCCAACGTTGACGACGTGATGGGGATCACTTTCTGGTCCTATTGTCCGTGGTTGAGCGGGATGATGGCGTCGGAGCATCTGTTCGATTTCTCGTCGCTCATCGGCATCGCGTTGGCGTTCTACCTGAGTGCTTTCCTGATCGGCAAGGCGTACGCTGCGTTCAGGGCGCCGTCGGTTGCCGGCTCGGTCAGCGTCCCGGCATCGGGCCGATGGAGGTGGGTGAAGGAACTGGGGGCGATGCTGGCCACGGCCCTGGTGGCGACGATCCTGGTCTGGTCGTGGACGCGGGTATTCTGGTCCGTCGACGACTGGTTTACGTACGTGTGCTTCGGGCTTCCCGCCCTCCTCGCCGTATTCACGCTGTGCGAGGTGTTCTACATCGGCGTGGCGAGCTACCTTACCGATGAGATGGATCGCGAATTCTGGGCGCGTGCCGGCGCGTGGGACCTGATCCTCATGGTTGCCTGGATCGGCATCAGCGTCCTGGCGTTGTACGGCCCGGTGCTCATCGAATCCATCGGACCCGCGGCCAAAGCCGCGTTGTTCGGCACCGGGGCGGCCGCAGGAGGCTTCGCTGCCAGGCTGGGGCACAGCGCGCTCACGTCGGCACTCGCGGAAAACAGGGAGAAGCAGACCCTCATGGACAAGCTGCTGGACAGGCTCGCGTTGCCGGCGGCGCTCCTGGTATTTTCCGTCGTATTGATGGCCTTCCTCGCCTGGGTTGCCACGTGGCTTCTGCAGGGGATCGGGGAATGGGTGGGCGCAAGCGGAAGGCTGCTCGCGTGGACGAAATCCGCAGGATTGATTTCGAGCGCGGAGGAGCTGGCTCCCCTGGCTGGGGCGGCGACCCGGAGTACAATTCTCGGCGCGACCCCTTTCTGGATAGTCGTTGCCGCCGCCGTACTTCTCTGGGCGGTGCAGGCACTCATGGCGCGCGTCATACACATCAACAAGTTCTCGCTGCACGCCGCATACGGCAACCGCATCATGCGCGCCTATCTCGGCGCGTCCCGCGGTTCCGAGCGCAAGCCGAACCGTTTCACCGGCTTCGATCCGGCCGACAACACCTTTCTCTCGGTGTTTCAGAACGAGGAGGTGAAGAAGCCGCTGCACGTCATCAACATCGCGCTGAACCTCGTGCACGGCAGGAATCTCGCGTGGCAGGAACGCAAGGCGTCCTCTTTCACCGCCAGCGCCTGGCATTGCGGCGGCTACGACGTTGGCTACCGGCCGACCGGGGAGTACGGTGGCGACAAAGGAATGACCCTGGGTAACGCGGTGACCATGTCGGGAGCGGCGTTTACGCCCAATGCCGGTTATCACTCGTCGCCGCTCCTCACTTTCGTGATGGCGTTCTTCAACGTCCGGCTGGGCTGGTGGCTCGGCAATCCACGCTACGCTGCCGCGTCGAAGGAGCCGGGTCCCCGCCATGCCGCGGCGCCGCTCATCTCCGAAACGTTCGGGCTCACCACCGACGAGAACCAGTGGGTGTACCTGTCCGACGGCGGGCATTTCGACAACCTGGGTCTCTACGAGATGGTGGTGCGCCGGGTGCGGGAGATCGTGGTGATCGATTCCGGCGCCGATCCCAAGTACGAATTCGAGGATCTGGGCAACGCCATCCGTAAAATCCGCGCCGATCTCGGCATCTCGATAGAGCTGGAGCGGGGCGGCTCGATGAAAATCGCGCGCCGCCAGCCGGGAGGGGCGTACAGCGCGGTCTTCCGTATCCGGTACTCCGACGTTCACGATCGCGGACAGCCGCAGGAGGATTTCGACGGCAGGCTGCTTTACATCAAGCCGGCGTTGAACGGGAGCGAGCCGCGAGACGTCACCCAGCACTCGACGACGAGCGAGGATTTCCCGCACGACACGACGGCCGACCAGTTCTTCACGGAATCGCAGTTCGAGAGCTATCGCGTCCTCGGGATGCACGAGCTTGGTACCATTGCCGCCGACATGGATGCCGGCACGGCATCCGTCGCCGCCTTGATCGAGCACGGGCGCGATCATAGCGACGCGGCGAAGCCGTGAGCGCCGCGGCGACTCTCTACCTCGTTGTTTCGATGTAATCCCCGTTCATCAAGTCGCTGGGACTGGGGCATACCCACTGATGTGATTCGGGGGCGGGACGCACGATGGGAAGGCGTCGTCCAGCGCGTGCTGGAGTTCAGGCTAGCGCGCGACCCGCACCGGTATCCTCTGCGACAGCCCTTTGATCGTCTGGCTGCCGGTGAGAAACGTTCGCGCACCACGCGCCGACGCGCTCAGCGTATCCCCCCGCTCGCAGCGGCAGGCCGAAGACGGGCGCGAGCTCGCGGAATTTGCGCACGGAACCCTCCAGCAGAATGGCCGCCTTTTCGTCGGTGATGCCGAGCGAGGCCGAGAACGCAGCGATCACCCGGGCACAGCGCTCTGCCCACAGCTCCGGCCCGGGGTCCTGGAACACGCCGCAGAGCCGGTTGGCGAAGGTGGTGACGGCGAGGAGGGCTTCGGCTTCCGTCTCCGGGCGCTCGCCCGCGGGTTGCTCCCACGGCGCCATGCAGGTGAGTATCGCCTCCGGAAATCCCCACGTGCGCAGCACGGCGCGGCCCAGTTCCTGGTAGGTCACGCCGAACACCTCGACCTGCGCTTGCGGCCAGTCGTAGGTCCCGGCGCCGAACAAGGCTTTCGCTTCCGCATGCTCGTTCGGAAAGTGGTACATCGCGAGACTTCGTCCCACGCCATGGAAGAGTCCGCAGATGAACGCCAGCTCACAGTCCCTGACGCGTGCCGCGGACGCGAGGTGGCGCGAGATGAGCCCGGCGACAAAGGACGCGCTCAATGCGTCCACCAACTCGTCGTTTTCGAGGCCGCCGGCGAACGCCCGCAGTCCGAGCAGCGCGGTGCACGCCTGCCGCACGGCGTTCATTCCGAGCACGCGGATCGCGTCCGACACGTTTCTCACGCCGCGTCCGGAGGGACCGTAGAAGGACGAGCTTGCGAGCTTCAGCACCTTGTTCGTGAGCGCGTGGTCGCAGAGGATCGCGTTGGCCAGCTTTGCCACGGGCGTTTGCGCGTCCGGCGCGGTGAGACGGCTGATTTCGGCGAGCGTGCCGGAGATCGCGGGCAGATCGGTCGTGCGGCGGATACGGAAAAGAAGGTACTCGACCGCCACGTGCTCGCCCGCTGCTCCGCCCGACACCGTTGCGCGCACGAGGGGGCTGGCCATGAATGCTTCCAGCATGGCGCCGGCGCTCGCGTAGCGCTCGCCGGGATCCTTTGCAACCGCGGTGCGCACCCACGAGGCGAGGTGCCCCCCCGGATCGAGCTCCAGGAGCGGCGAGTAGTCCAGCTGGCCAAGCACCGTCGCGCGGATCAGGGCGTTGCGGTCCGCACCAGCCTTGGCGCGTCGCCCGGTGAGGAGCTCGTAGGCGAGCAGCCCGAGCGAGTAGACGTCGGTGCGGGCATCGAGCGACTTGCCCAGCAGGTGCTCCGGGCTCATGTAGGCGAGCGCCCCGTAAAACACCCCGCCCGGGCCGAGGCGCAGCCGGTCCTTGCACGAGAGACCGAAGTCCATGACGCGGGCCACGCCTTCGGCGTCCACCATCACGTTCGCGGAGCCGAGATCGAGGTGCAGGATTCCCTTCGCGTGAGCGTGCGCCATGCCCTCGAGTATGCCTTTCGCGAGCGGCAGCGACCTGGTGAGCGGCAAGTGCCCGCGGGCGTCTCTCATTTCACGCAGGGTCATTCCCTCGATGAACTCGCACACGAGGTACGGCACCCCGGCCTCAGCGCCGAACTCGTGGACCGATACGATGTTGTGATGGCGCAGCTCTGCCAGATTAAGTGCCTCCTGGGGCACGAATCCCCCGGCGTGGTCCAGCCCCGAGGATCGAAGCACCAGCTTTAGCGCGACCTTGCGACGCAGATCGGGATCGAGCGCGAGGTAGACCCTGCCCTGGAGGCCTTCGCCGAGGCAGCCGAGCACCTCGAATCGTCCGATCCGGGCCGGATCGGGGGATTTGTTCAGTCCGTCCATGAGTTGGTGGCTTGCGGGGGGATGTCCACCTCGATGTATCGGCACTTTCACGCCAGACTTGAGCGGCGTGGTGCTCGCGGCTCGCGTGCTACGATCGCATCGTAGCGACAACCCGGAGAGGGAACGATGAAAGCAGCGTATTTCATGAAGAACGGCGGGCCGGAGGTGATGCAGTACGGAGACGTCCCCGATCCGGTGGCGGGGGCCGGCCAGGTGATCGTCGACGTCCATGCGGCCAGCGTGAACGGGGCCGACTGGAAAGTGCGTGCGGGCACGTACGCGCCGATAAAGACCTTTCCCTACATACCCGGGCGCGATTTCTCCGGCGTCGTGAGCGCGCTTGGCGGCGGCGTGACCGACCTCAAGATCGGCGACCCGGTGTTCGGCGTCGTGGAGGTCACGGGTGAAGCAGCCTACGCGGAGAAGGTCGCCATCAACGCGGCCATCGTCGCGAAGAAGCCGGAGAGCCTTTCTCACGTCGAGAGCGCCGCCCTGGCGCTGATCGGGCTGACCGCGCTCGTCTCGGTCGAGGACACGCTGAAGCTGAAATCGGGCGAAACGATACTGATCCAGGGCGGGGCGGGCGGCGTCGCCAGCTTCGCGATTCAGGTCGCGAAACACATCGGCGCGCGCGTGATCACGACTGCGAGCAAGGCAAACCACGACTACGTACGCAGCCTCGGCGCCGACCAGGCGATCGATTACAACACCGAGGATTTCACGAAAGTGGTCTCCGGCTGCGACGCGGTGTTCGACACGGTCGGCGGCGACGTGACGCAGCGCTCGTTCGCTTGCCTTAAGCCGGGCGGGCGTGCGGCGTTCATCGGCTCAGGAGCGCAGGCACCGGCCTCGCCGCGCACCGACGTCACCTCGCTGCGTCCGAAAGTCGGCCGTGACCGCGCGCACCTCGAGCGCATCGCGTCCCTCGTCAGGAGCGGCGCCGTCAAGGTACCGGAGATCAAGGTCTATCCGCTATCGGAGGCGGCGGCGGCCCACAAGGTGAGCGAAGGACGCCACTTCCGCGGGAAGCTCGTGTTCAAGGTGCGCTGAAGGGCCGCTAATCGAGCTTGACGCCGCCGGCCTTCAAGGCGGTGGTCACTTTCTCGACCTCGGCCTTGACCATTTTCTCGAACTGCTGCGGCGTGTTCGGCTTGGGCACGGATCCGCGGATGGCGAGGCCGCTCTTGATCTGAGGGAGCGCGAGTACCCGCGCCATCTCTCCGGCGATCTTCTCGACCACCGCGGCCGGGGTCTTCGCCGGCACCAGCATTCCATACCACTGGTCCCATTCGAATCCGGGCAGCCCGGTCTCCGCGACCGTGGGCACGTCGGGCAACGACGGCGAGCGCGCCAGTGTCGTCACCCCAAGCGCGACCAGCCGTCCGTCCTTGATGAATCCGAGGGTGCTGCCGATTGGCGAGAAGGAATAGTGGATGCGGCCGCCGACGGTGTCGGCGAGGAGCTCCGGCGTGCCCTTGTAGGGAGTGTGGACGACGCTGATATCGGCAGCGAGGCGGAACAACTCCCCGGTGATATGTGTGCCGCTGCCGACGCCCGCATGGCCGTAATTCATCTGCCCGGCCTTCTGCCTGGCCTGGGCGATCAGCGCTTTCGTGGACTTGATCCCCATCGAGGGCGCCACGATCAGGACGTTGGGGGCGCTCGTCGCCTGCGACACGAACGCGAAGTCGCGTACCGGATCGTAGGTGAGCTTGGGATAGAGCGCGCGGCTCGCGGTGTGTGACACCGACTGAAAGAACCAGGTGTAGCCGTCGGCGGTCGAGCCGGCGGCGATTGCCCCGGCCAGCGTCCCGCCCGCGCCCGAGCGGTTGTCCACGATCACCCGGTAGCCCCACTTCTCCGACATTTCCTGCGCGAGCATGCGGCCGACCACGTCGATCTCGCTTCCTGCGGTGTAGCCGATCAGCATCCGGATATGCCGCGCCGGGAACTGCTGCGCCTCTCCGGGATGCGCCACGCCGAGGAGCGACACGGCCGCAATGGCCGCCACGCATGTTTGCTTCATGATTCTCCCCCTCCCGATTCCGTTCATGATACGCGGATCACCACCTTGCCGAAGTGCTTTCCGCTCGCGAGGTGCTCGTAGGCCGCGCGGGCGTTGGTGAAGTCGAACACGCGGTCGATCACTGGCTCGAGCTTCGCTACCTCTATCGCCCGGTTCATCGCTTCGAACATGTCGCGGCTGCCGACCTGTATGCCGCACATGGAGGCGCGCTTCGCAAAGAGCGCTCCCGGGTCGATGGCCGCCTTGCCAGCGAGATTGCCGACGACGCTCACGTGACCGCAATAGCGGAGGGCGCCGATCGACCGGGCCAGCGAGCCCGGGCCTCCGACGTCCACTACGAGATCCGCGCCGCGCCCGCCGGTCAGCTCTCTTACCCGTGCGTCCCAGTCGGGCTGCGCGCGGTAGTCGATGACGTCGGTCACCCCAAGCGCCTGCACGCGCGCAATCTTGCCGGCGGTTCCGGTTGTTGCGATGACGCGCGCCCCGGTCAGCAGTCCAAACTGGGCGGCGAAGAGTGACACCCCGCCGGTGCCGAGCGTGACGAGCGCCTGACCGGGCCGCAGCGCGCCCTTCACCATCGCCGCGTTCCACGCGGTGACCGCGGCGCACGGCAGCGTTGCCGCCTGCTCGAAGCTGAGATGCGAGGGGATACGCACCAATCCTTCCTCGCTCAGCACGATTTGCTCGGCGAGCACGCCGTCGCTGGGGCCGCCGAGTGCCGAGGGCATGTACTCGAGCAGCAGCTCGCCGCCCAGCCAGCGCTGCACGAAAATCGGCGCGACCCGGTCTCCCTCCTTCCAGCGGGCGACGCCCGGCCCCACGGTGATGACCTCACCCGCGCCGTCGGAGAGCGGGATCGCGGAAGGCTTTAGCGCGTGGCTGGTGTAGCCGCCGGAGACGATGTTGAGATCGCGGTGATTGAGCGAGCAGGCCCGGATACGCACGACCACCTGGCCGGGCCCCGGCTTCGGATCGGGTGCTTCGACCAGTTTCAGAGCGTCGAGATTACCGAGATTGCCAAGCTGGTAGAGACGCATACTCTTCCCTGTCCTGGTGACGAGCTTCGCAGTGACGAGCTGCGCAGTGACGAGCTACGCGGTGACGAGCTTCGCAGATTCTTCCCTGGCAAATGCCAGGAAGCGTCGTTACCGTGAAACTCGTCACCAGCGAGCGGATGCAAGCGTCGTCACCGTGAAACTCGTCACTAGCGAACGTTAGTAAGTGTCGTCACTTTGTTAAGGGCGAAAGCCCTGGCGCATGTACCCGGTCCGTCGCAGCGGCGCGGCGATATCGGCGAAGTCGCAGAGCAGCCGCCGCGTGTCGCGCGGGTCGATGATCTCCTCGGGAACGAAGGCCTCCGCGGCGCGGAACGGGGAGCGCAGGCGGTTGATAC